>ERZ1034753.38-NODE-38-length-41564-cov-20.975981_pt1 | contig 41564 bp, 30 predicted proteins | sample MGYA00520702_ERZ1034753 | MGnify/ENA primary metagenome ERZ1034753 (study PRJEB33766, sample SAMN09781700) | gut metagenome | biome: gut microbiome | host: Homo sapiens | place: Madagascar | study: EMG produced TPA metagenomics assembly of the PRJNA485056 data set...
TGAACCTGCACTTCTGGCCACGCATGCGAATCAAGCATCCTACCCATGTAAAGGGTCAGCTCTATATCCCGGTAATCAATCGCGCCATGTACATCGGTGTGGTTCTCATCATCCTGCTCTTCCGCGACTCCTCGCACATGGAGGCAGCCTACGGACTCGCCATCACCATCACCATGCTGATGACCACCCTGCTACTCGGTTTCTACCTGCGCACCAAGGGTGTGGCGCGCATCTTCATCCTGCTCTTTATGGGCGCATATTGCGTTATCGAGGGCATTTTCCTTGCCGCCAACCTGTCAAAATTCCTCGCAGGAGGATGGTGTACGATGCTTATTGGCGGAATCCTGTTCCTGATGATGTATGTATGGGTCCGCGCCATCAAGATCCGCCATCATTACATCAGTACCAAACCGCTGGATGAGTATTATCAGATTATCTCCGATATCAAGGCCGACGAGAGCATCCCCAAGTACGCATCCAATCTGGTTTATGTGAACCATGCCGACAAGGAAGGTGCGGTGGATGACAAGCTGCTCTATTCCATCATCAACAAGCAGCCCAAGCGTGCTGACCATTACTGGCTTATCAATCTGGAATTTGCTGATACTCCTGACACGCTGGAGTACAGTTGCGAGACCCTGGTTCCCGACACCCTCTACAGTGTAACCATGCGCATAGGTTTCCGCATTGAGCCTAGGGTGAGCCTCTATCTGCGACAAGTGGTAGAAGACCTGGTGGCCAGCAGGAAGGTGGATTTGAGAAGCACCTATCCTTCGCTCCGCAAAAACGGAATTCCTGGCGATTTCCGCTTCATCATCATCCACCGCGTATATTACCCGGAGAGTTCCGACAACCGTCAACAGAACCTGCTGATGACCATCTACGCCCTTATCGGCAAGATAGGCATTGACGAGCCTAAGGCTTTGGGCCTCGACACATCCATGGTGGTGGTAGAACGTGTTCCGCTCATCATCAACCATTGCAACAGAAGCATCAGGCGCATTGCGCAGATTGTTGAAGAAGAGAAACTACCTGAAGGAGAATTATCCAGCTCAAGCAGTAAAGAAGATTGATTCATCTGATGAACCCCACCAACTTTCCCATTCCGATAAGGATGCGGATGGTTGGTGGGGATTTTCATTTTATAAAAGAAAGAGTTTCATTTTATAAAAAAGGGGGAAAGTTTTGTATAATTCAGTTTTTTTTCCTACCTTTGCAGCAACATCGCCCTGCTTGAATAGTATGTAATGTTGTAAAAATATAGACAATAAATATATATTATATACAATAAATATATTCAGAAATGATCAAGATACGCTGCGTGGTAGAACGGATTACCTACCAGAACCAGGAAAACGGATATTCCGTGATGAAAGTCAAGGTTAAAGGATATTCCGACCTGGTTACCCTGGTGGGAAACCTGCTGGATGTTCCAGTGGGAGCGGTATTGTTGTGCAATGGCGAATGGAAGATAGACAAGCGATACGGACAGCAATTTGCCTGCGAAACCTGGGAAGAGGTAATGCCCGCCACGGCGTATGGAATAGAAAAATATCTGGGCAGCGGACTGGTGAAAGGCATCGGTCCGAAGTACGCTCACCTGATAGTGGAGAGGTTCGGAACGGAAACCATAGAGGTGATTGAAGACGATATTGAAAGGCTCTATGAACTGCCGGGCATCGGAAAGAAACGTGTGGAGAAAATCCGCGACAGTTGGGAGAAGCAGAAGGACATCAAGAACGTGATGATCTTCCTGCAGCAGTATGGAGTAAGCACAGCCTATGCCGCCAAAATCTACCGGCAGTATGGCAAGGATAGCATCGACAATGTGAAGGAGAATCCCTACCGACTTGCCGACGACATCTGGGGAATCGGTTTCAAGACGGCCGACAGCATAGCCAGCAAGATGGGTTACGAAAAAAACGACCTGAGACGCTGCAAGAGCGGCATTAACTACACTTTAAACGAACTGTCAAACGAAGGCCATGTATATGCTGTAGAAGAGCAGCTTATAGAAGCCGCCAAGAAACTGCTCGAAGCAGACGAAGAGCCGATTACGCAAGCCATCACAGAGATGATAGCCTCCGAAAATCTCATCCGTGAGAACGAAGCCATCTATCTGCCACCCTTCTATTATTCAGAACGGGGAACGGCAAAGAAGCTGCTGGAGTTGATGCACGGTCAGGGACCTACCCTCTTCAATATGCAGGCCGACATCCAGGCGATGGAAAAAGCTTCGGGCATCAAGTATGACGAGGTGCAGATTGCCGCCATAGAGCAGGCTGTACGCTCTAAGGTGATGGTGCTTACGGGTGGTCCCGGAACAGGAAAAACCACGACAACACAAGGTATAATTTCTGCTTACAAAACGGCAGGAATGAGAATCCTCCTGGCGGCTCCTACGGGCAGAGCTTCCAAGCGAATGAGCGAGGCCACGGGCATGGAAGCCAAGACCATCCACCGCCTGCTGGAGTTCAATCCGCAGGACGGATACAAGCGCAACGAGGAGAACCCGCTGGAGGGCGATGCGCTGATCGTGGATGAGTGTTCGATGATAGACATCATCCTGATGTATAATCTGATGAAGGCGATTCCGGAGCACATGCGCCTGGTGCTGGTGGGCGATATAGACCAGCTGCCAAGTGTGGGAGCCGGAAACGTTCTGCGCGACATCATCGACTCTGGGAAAATTCCGGTAGTCCGACTTACCCGCATCTTCCGACAGGCGCAATCGAGCCGAATCGTGATGAGTGCCCATGCCATCAACCAGGGATATTATCCTGACACGAGCAATGGCAAGCAGACCGACTTTTTCTTTATCAAGAACGAAGACCCGGAGCAGGTGGCTACGGAAATCGTGAATCTCGTAAAATACCGTCTGCCCAAGGCCTACAATCAGCCCCTGAGCAATATCCAGGTGCTCACGCCGATGCAGAGAAGCGTGGTGGGTGCAGCCCATCTGAACATGTTGCTGCAGCAGGCGCTCAACACATCTACCCTCGGTGTCAGCCGTGGCGGAACCACCTACAAACAGGGCGACCGCGTGATGCAGATAAGGAATAATTACGACAAGAACGTATTCAATGGCGACATTGGAACCGTGGAGAAGGTGAACATGGAAGACCGCACCATCTCCGTTATTTTCGAAGACCATTTGGTAGAATACGAGGCTACAGAGCTGGATGAGCTGACATTGGCTTATGCCACCACCATCCACAAGAGTCAAGGTTCGGAATACCCCATCGTGATCATTCCGATACTGATGACCCATTTCGTGATGCTTCAGCGCAACCTCATCTACACCGGAATCACGAGAGCCAAGAAGGTATGCGTGATCATCGGTCAGCCCAAAGCCCTCGCCTATGCGGTAAGGAATCTGACAGTAAGCAACAGAAACACAAAATTAAAAGAACGGTTGCGTGGAGAGATAGAAACAACAACCCTTTCTCCACTCCACACCAGCAAGCCGTATGTTCTGCCAGAAGAGGACCAGCCAATGATGGCAGCAGAACCGGAAGTAAAAAGATAATAACAAAATGATTATTTTAAAGATAATAATAATGCAATCATTTTATGGAGAATAACATAGAAATTAAGGAAACTGGAATGCAGAGCCGCACGGAACTGCTCCTGGGAAAAGATAATCTTGAAAAAATACAGGCAGCACGAGTGCTCATCTTCGGAGTCGGAGGTGTAGGATCATGGTGTGTCGAGGGACTGCTGCGCAGTGGCATTCGCAACATCACCATGGTAGATTGCGACCATGTATGCATAACCAACTGCAACCGACAGCTGATGGCTACAAGCCGTACCATCGGACAGGTGAAAGTAGATGCGCTGCGCGAACGCCTGTTGGAAATCAACCCAGATGCCAACATCACGGCTTATCAGAAAATCTACCAGGCGGAAACAGCCGATGAGTTCCACTTGGAGGAATACGACTTCATCATCGATGCCATCGACTCGCTGAAAGACAAGGCGGATCTGATTCTCCGTGCCACAGCCCTTCCGAAGGAAATCACCTTCATTTCTTCGATGGGAGCAGCCCTTCGAAGCGACCCCTTCATGGTAAGAAAGGCTGAGTTCTGGAAGGTAGATGGCGACCCGCTGGCAAGAGCCCTTCGCAAGAAATTCAAGAAGAACAAGACGTTCCCTAGCCGCAAGTTCCAGTGCGTTTATAGCGTAGAAAAGCCAATGCAGAACATGGGCGAGAACTGTGAATACAGCCCTACCAAGGCGCAGATTAATGGTTCGCTCTGTCACATCACCGCCACATTCGGCATGGCAATCGCAGGAATGATTATCAATCACATCATTGATTAACCTATCACATTATCAGTTGATATTTCAATCATAGATGGATGTTTCATCATAACCAAGGAGAAGTGTTACCCCTTTTCGAAACGGAGGTTGCTCTTGATTTTGTTCTCACAAGCCGCACAGTGCATCTGTGGAGTGGTTGTGAAAACTACGGTCTTGATGTCCTTGACAAAGAGCCGCCGTAATCTCCAGACCTGCATTCAGCTTCAGAGTCTTGTTAAACAGCGGGATATAGAAGGGCTGTGCTCACACCATAGTTCCAAGCCTCCTCCTTCTTCAAGCCATTGCTGGAAAGCTGAGAACCAGCAGAAGTCTGAGAGCTTGGAGTAGAAGCCTGAGACCCTGAAGTGGAATTCTGAGAACTTGAAGCGGAAGCCAGAAGGTTTCTTCCAGCAATCTGAAGTTCCCTTCCACTCGCCAGCAGATAGTTGTACTCCGCCAGACCGAACACCGTACGATAGCCCTTGCCGGCAGATAATCGGATGCTGACAGCATCTACAGGTGAATACTTTACGTGGAAACGAGGGGTGAAGAAGTTGCCATAGATGGAACTATGGTAGAAACGAACACCCGCCATCGCCGTGAGCCTCGTGCGTTGTAAGCCACATCCACCGATAGGTTGGTATTGAAGCTCTCACCAAGGTTGCAGCATGCCGCCTTGAAGAGTTCTTTCTTGTTCACAGCAATACCATTCACTGCCCCAGCCAGTCGTGAAGTTCCCGCTCTTCGAGCCACCACCTCCACTTCTCTTGGATACCATTCAAGATACGCATCCATTAAAGTAGCATCCCCTGCCCTACATAGTTTGCCACTCTTGTCTTGACTTTCTTCCAAGCTTTCCATATACACATGCATATTCTACGTCTTAACCATTCGTCAGTTTCAAGTAAAAGACGTTTCATATTGGCAAGAGGATAATAACCAACCCATCCTCTTATGTATTCTTTCAGTTTTTGCTTTCTCTTGGCATATCCCCAACCATTGCTGTGACTTGTCAGTTCTTTCAACCTTGACTTCATCTTGGCTTTGGATTTTGAATGCACCGTGAGTTGGCATTTGCCTTTCATCACATAAAAGGAGTAGCCGAGGTATTTCACTCCTCGCACATACGACACTACGGTCTTTTCCTTGTTGACTTTGAGATATAGAGCATTCTCTATAAATCGGGTTATAGACTCCTTCACTCGCATTGCAGCCCTCTTAGACTTGCAGAATATCATCGAGTCATCTGCATAGCGTACAAAGGGAAGCCCTCTGCGTTCAAGTTCTTTATCTAATTCGTTGAGCATGATGTTACTCAACAACGGACTTAGCGGTCCTCCTTGGGGAGTTCCTTCCTCGCTCGCTTCAAACAAGCCTTTGTTCATTACACCACTTCGGAGATATTTGTGTATAAGACTGACCACTCAGCCGTCTTTTATCATTGTCCTTGGGTATTTCTACCCTTTTCACAGGGTTCAGACGGTAAGAACCGTCCATCAAGGAACGAATGAGTTCATCCTTATTGGTCAAGAGCCATGGGAGCAGCTGCTCACACGACATCTTGTCGATACTACCACAGCCCTTGTTTCTCATCACAGCCTTGTAGGCTCGGTTGAGATTTGCAGGACTAAGGATTTGCTCGAAAAGCTGTTCCTTGTCGAATGGTACTTCCACGATGTTGTCTTCACACATCCACATAAAGGTCTGCACTCCCCCATACTATTCGGTTTCCGACCTTATACTTTAATATTTTTTTAAGAGCAAAGAATTCCAACAGTCTTTATTTATGCTAAAAAATCAAGCAAAAAATTTGGAAGTTACAAATATTCAGCGTATCTTTGCATAAAATTTACTGCGCTCGACAATTTGAAGCAGCTTTCATTGCGCTCTCTAACAAACGCTTTGCAAGAAGATTTTTTAAAAATCATAAATAATCAGGAGGATAGAATATGGTGATATACGTAGCCAACCCACTTTATGACGCCGTCTTCAAGTATATGATGGAAGACGAACGAATAGCCAAGACATTACTTTCTGCACTCTTGCAGAAAACAGTGATTGCTGTAGAAATGCGACGTCATGAATATCCCAATATTTCTCGTGACACCATTTCCATGTTTCGTGTTGATTTTGCAGCAACCGTATTGGAAGACGATGGAAGTAAGAAGCTTATTCTGATAGAATTGCAGAAAACATGGTTGGAGACGGAGACCTTACGCTTCCGCCAATATCTGGCTGTGCAGTATAACAACAAGGAGAATATGCGTAAGGATACCAAGGGAAAGTTTGCCCTGCCTACCGTGACGGTTTATCTGCTGGGGCATTGCGTAGGACAATTCACGGAACCTGTCATCTATGCTAAGCATAAGGTATATGACTATGGAGGAAATGAAATACTCCAGAAGAAGCCAGACCCATTTGTAGAGAGTCTGCAGCACGACAGCATCATTGTCCAGATTCCGTTGCTGAGAGGAAGGGTGAACAATAGATTGGAGAAAATTTTGAGTGTCTTCGACCAGTCACAGATTTATCCAGATGACCAGCGAATGCTTGAATTGGATGAAAATAAATATGCGGATGATGCAGAAATGGCTCATATCCTACATCGTCTTCAGTCGGCAGCCACTAATCCTGAAATCAGAAACAGAATGAATGCAGAAGACGAGTTCTTTCAAGCACTGGAAGACAGGGATACAACTATCATGACACAAAATAAAATCCTTAAGGAACAGAAAGCAGCGCTTAAAGAACAGAAAGCAGCGCTTGAAAAGCAGAATGCGGCGCTTGAAAAGCAGAATGCGGCGCTTGAAGAGAAGGACGCCTCCTTGCGTGCAGCTGTCGTGGCTCTGTCGAAATCTGGCTTAGCTGCAGAAATGATAGCAAAGACATTGCATATCGAAGAGGAGAAAATAAAAGAAATATTATCCTAGTTGATAGCATCAAAATAATTGAAGGCGATAGCCGGCACATCATTATCCGTGCCTGCTATCGCCTTCTTCTATTTTCTTATATGCAAAAAGCAGATGTCATGTTATCTTATTTCAACACGAAAACCTTGGTTTCGTGAGCCATTACCTTGCCCTTCCATCGGTTTGCCTTCTTGGCAATATCACGATGCTGCCATACATCTCTTATCAGATACTTTCCGTTCAAGCCCAACTGCTTGAAATCAGCCTGCACCTGGATTGGCTTATCGCTGCAGTTCAGAATAGCAATGGCATGAGAGCCATTAGCCAGCGGGCGCACGTATATCTGATAATCAGCCTGATTCACCTTGCGCTCTGCAGCCTTGCCCAATGGATCCTGATCTATAGCGATAATCTCCTTGTTCAGGAGAATGCGCTTGTCTTCGGCCGAGAGCTTACGAAGGTCATTGCTCAATGCCAGAACCGATGACATCATGCACCACATGCTCATCTGAGTCTGATACTCTGTATAATTGCAGCCTATGCCACCCAAATCACTGGATGGACCACCCTTACCGTTCAGCCCCACTACCAGCATGTCCATGTCCGGCCACTGACCGTGGCGCACATCCTTGGCCAGCGGTGCCGTAACATTCACGATGTCTAGAATGCCCATACCGCCCTGATGAACAATATCTTTCCACATATCTCTTACATCATAGCTGGTTCTCCAGAGCGAACCGCCCACCTGCTCGCACCACTCCTCGCAGTTGCGCTGACCCCACTCGCAGATGCCTAGCACGATGTTTCTACCAGACTTACTCAATGCCTCTGCCATCGCATGATAACGGCGGCGGGCTGTGGCACTATCCTCTGGAGCATTGCAGTAATCATATTTCAAATAATCGATGCCCCAGGAAGCAAAGGTACGGGCATCCTGCTCCTCAAAACCGTAGCTGGCTGTCCATCCGCCACAGGTAAGCTGGGCAGCATCTGAATAAATGCCTAGTTTCAAGCCCTTGGAGTGAACATAATCAGCAAGTGCCTTGATGCCATTAGGAAACTTCTTTGGATCAGGAATAATGTTGTTATGTCGGTCACGTCCACCCTGCCATAGGTCATCAATAAAGATGTACTCATAACCTGCATCACGGAAGCCCTGTTCCACCATCGCATCAGCAGTTTCCTTGATGAGCTGTTCGCTGATGTCCCCCTTAAAGAGGTTCCATGTCATCCATCCCATAGGAGGAGTCTTTGTCAATTGGTTACGCTCCAGCAGCGTTTCACTCTTCTGTGCAAAAGCTGATGCTACGAACAATGCAGCAAATGCAAGAGATAAAATTTTCTTCATGATTTAAAATGTTTAAGTTATTGATTTTACGCATCTATAAATACAAAGTTACTCTTTTTTTTCATCAAATACACCTAATCCAAAAACTTTTATGAAACATTAACCTAACATTCTAGATGGAATATCCCGAAAAATAATAATATTTCATTACCTTTGCAGAAAATAACAAACAAAAGATAATAAACATAAAGAACAAGAAAAAGAAATATGATTACAGTTGATGGATTGACCGTAGAATTTGGCGGCACCACCCTATTCAAAGACATTTCCTTCCAGATCAACGAGAAGGACCGTATAGCACTGATGGGAAAGAATGGCGCAGGTAAGAGTACACTGCTCAAAATTATAGCTGGCGTGAGAACTGCCACTCGTGGCTCGGTTTCCGCACCGAAAGACTGTGTCATCGCCTATCTGCCTCAGCACCTCATGACCGAAGACGGAAGAACCGTGTTCGAGGAAACCTGCCAGGCGTTCGCCCATCTGCATGAGATGCAGGCGGAGATTGACCGCATCAACAACGAACTCACCACACGTACCGACTACGACAGCGATGACTATATGCAACTCATCGAAAAGGTATCTTCGTTGTCTGAAAAATTCTATGCCATCGACATGACCCATTTCGAGGAAGATGTAGAAAAAACTCTGCTCGGACTGGGCTTTGAACGCTCCGACTTCAACCGCCCTACCAGCGAGTTCTCTGGAGGATGGCGCATGCGTATCGAACTGGCAAAGCTACTCTTGAAATCGCCTGACGTACTGCTCCTGGATGAGCCAACCAACCACCTAGACATCGAATCTATCGGATGGCTCGAAGACTTCATCATCAACAGTTCAAAGGCGGTGGTTGTCATCAGCCACGACCGAAAATTTGTTGACGATATCACCACACGTACCATCGAGGTGACCATGGGCAGAATCTACGACTACAAAGCTACCTACAGCCAGTATCTGGAACTGCGCAAGGAGCGCCGCGAACAGCAGATGAAGAAATATGAGGAACAACAGAAGATGATTGCTGAGACGAAGGACTTCATAGAACGATTCAAGGGTACCTACTCCAAGACCTTCCAGGTGCAGAGCCGCGTGAAGATGCTTGAAAAACTAGAACTTATCGAGGTGGATGAAGAGGATACCAGCCGACTGAGACTGAAGTTTCCGCCGAGTCCGAGAAGCGGTGCCTATCCGGTGCAGATGAGCGATGTGGCGATGTCGTTTGACGGCAAGAAGATATTCAGCGGTGTGAACCTCACCGTGGAGCGTGGTGACAAGATTGCCTTTGTGGGAAGAAACGGAGAGGGTAAGTCTACGCTCGTGAAATGCATCATGGGCCAGCTTCAGAACAAGGGAAAACTGGAGTTGGGACATAATGTACAGATAGGCTATTTTGCTCAGAACCAGGCTTCTTTGCTGGATGGCGAGCTTACGGTGTTCCAGACTATCGACGATGTTGCCAAGGGCGAAATCCGCAACAAGATACGTGATTTGCTCGGTGCCTTTATGTTTGGCGGAGAGGATTCTACCAAAAAAGTGAAAGTGTTGTCGGGTGGAGAACGCACCCGTCTTGCCATTCTCAAGCTGCTGCTGGAGCCTGTGAATTTATTGATTCTCGATGAGCCTACCAACCATCTTGATTTGAAGACGAAGGATGTGTTGAAGCAGGCGCTGCTGGATTTCGATGGCACGCTCATCGTAGTGAGCCACGACCGTGATTTCCTAGATGGTCTTGTCAGCAAGGTTTACGAATTCGGGCACGGTCGTGTCCGCGAGCACCTCTGTGGCATTTATGAATTCCTGGAATTAAAGAAAATGGAAAGTCTTCAGGAACTGGAGAAGAAATAAAGACAAAGGTGTATTGCAAATCGTACATATTGCAATACACCTTTTATATATATTATCCCCGAAAAAACTCGAGGATACTTTCACAACAAATATAATTCATATTTATCTTGCCTTTTTTCACCTATCATAATTTAGTAAAATTACTAACTGTTCATATTGATATTTGGAGGCGGTTATAGATGAATAAAGGGGGAAAAGCTGCATATCTCACGGAGATATTATCTTATCTTACGGAGATATTTTTTTATCTTACGGAGATATTATCTTATCTCACAGGAATAACTTTCGAATATGATTCAAGTATGGGCAAAAGTCCCTAAGTTAGGAGCTTCTGCCATTCAGGGAACGTGGGGAATTCCATCATCAGAAATAAAGATAAACCAGGGAACTATAGAGCTGGACGGAGAGAACATAGAGGAGATAGAGCGGAGCAAAGACGCGGATGCCGAAATACGACGCCTCATAAGCTTCCGTGAGCGAACGGAAGCGGTTGCTCGCCACACCAAAGGTGAGACTCATCACCATGACCGCAAAACAAATGTACGGAAGGAGACTCTTCGTAAAACTACTGCCCCAGATGCCACCCATCACGTTCAGCAATATAGCATGGGGAACCATCGTGAGACAAACCATCACGAAGACGAACAGCAGAAACTCGAAAAACACCACTCGCACGGCTACCCGCTGGCGATATTCCCTGCCGTTGAAATGAAGCAGACCGCTCCTGTAGAGTGCCCCCAGCGAAATGCAGAGCAGCAGGAGCCAGACCAGCATCGGCTGCATCAGATTCTCCGTAAAGCGTCCGAAGAACCATCGGATGCCCTCGGCATTGAGCAACGTGCGCGGGAAGGTTTCCGGCATCGCAGCCGTCTGCAGCCACGATACCAGCACCAGGACGCACTGGCCAACCAGCAATCCGCTAGCCAGCCATGCCCCCAAACGGGTCAACTTCCGATAAATCGATATTCTATTCCTCATAGTCCTATCCCCCATCAATTATCTCCCCTATGACCTACTCCTCGTCAGCCACGAGATTGTCAATATCCAGGATGCGCAGTTCGCAGGCCCTTACCACCAGTCGGGTGGCATTCACGCTATTGCCATTGATGCCGTCAGGAAACAGCTTCTGCACCAGCTCGTTCTGTCGCTTCTCCAGACTCTTCACACCAAAAGGCATTCCTCGCAGACCGGTAATCTGCTCCTTGGTGTAGCCCAGGGCAAGATGGCGCAGGAAACGCTCGTCATATTCATCAATCTCGTAATTGATGAGAGCCTCCTGGCGCATCAGCTCGCTGTTCACGCTCTTCTTGAATCGCTCGATAATCTTCTTCAGGATAGGCTGGTTGAAGACCATCTTCTTGCCGCCCATGCAGCTCGCCACATCACCGCGGGTGAGCAGTTCGCCGCTCTTCAGGATGATTCCGTCGCATCCGGCATCCAGCGCATCCACCCAAAGCTTCTCGTTGAGAATCTCGCCCGTAAAGATGAGCACCTTCACGTCGGGATACTGCTGCTTGGTGCTGCGGCAGATTTCCACGCCAATGGTGGTAGAACCGCCCAATCCCAGATCGAGCAGCACGAGGTCAGGCTTCTGCGCCTTGATAAGTCGCCAGTAAGCCGGTTCGTTTTCGGCAGTTCCAATGATTTCTGCCTCAGGAATGTCGGTCTTAAAGATGCCCTCGGTACCTTTCAGCTCCAACGGTACATCTTCTACTATAATCACTTTAAAATTCTCCATATCTCAATTCTATTTTTAGTATTTCTATTCAACTCCAGCTTGAGGTTTCTCATGCTGAACTTCTGTTATTTCTAATTCAACCTTATTTTTCCATCTTTCCTTCAAGCCCTCGAAGTCGATTCTCTTAACGACCGCTACAGGCAGGACAGCCGTGATGATTGCACTGCCGTCAGATCCGCCAGTGGAACTGAGACCGCAGCCGCGCAAGTTGGTAATATCACCTACCTCTCTGGCTATCTGTCTCGCCACGAGATAATTGACATCCACGGTAGTTGAAGAAAAGAAATCTGTAATCTGGCGGGAAACGTAAGCCGACTCATGCTGCTTCACATACACCTCGGCATAAGGATTTCCGTCTGTAATCTCGATTCTGATGTCGCACTTCTTCGTATTGGCTATCAGGATTTTGAAAAGAAGCTCCAGCAGGTGGTAATCCAGCCTTACCATACCCTTCGCCTGCTCCATCGCCTGCGTACTCAGCATGGTATATACCGATTTGTAATACTCTATCAGCTCGCGCAGCGATTCCACATCATCGGGATTGGTTTCGATGAGCTGTCGGATGCGCGACGGATAATACATCGTTTCGTGTTTCAGGGCAGAGAGACAGTTGTCGAGCACCTGATTGGCAACATACAGCTTGTCGCCCTCGTATTCCGTTCGATGGATTTCATCTTCCAGCAGTTCCAGTCTGCTGTAGTCTTTCCGGACATCTGCAATGCCGTCGTTCAGCGCTTTCTCGATGCGCACCACCACCTCGTTGAGCTGTTCGCTGTTGGCTCTACGGCTGGTTTTCTCATCCCATATCTCGCTGATTCTCTGCAGCTTTTCCTTATCAGAGCTGCTGCTGAGCAGAATCTGGTTGATGGTATTCACCTTGTCTACAGCGAAGCGATAGCGCAGGATGTGGCGATAATACAGCAGATAGTAAGCCAGCGGCAGCTGCAGCAGGAGGAGTATCAGGAGAACCACCGCCACATTCTTGGAGTTCTTGGAAACCTCCATCGTGCGCACGTATTCATCGAGCGTATTGTCAGCGCTCATCTCCCTGAAGAGCTGGGTGTAGACCTTGTTGTTGCTGGCATACAGGTCCCACTGGTGGAGCGCCAGGGCTGCCACGGCACTCTCGTTGCGGATATCGAGAATCACGTTGTAGTCGGTTGGCAGACTGTCTCTGAGCCACTGCAGTTCAGCTATGGCTCCCGACTTCGGATACTTCACCATCAGGAAGGTTCCCTTAGGTCGGATCGAGAGATAATGGCGGTTGAGATACTCTCTTGCCGAATCGGCGAAGGCAAGCGTGCGCTCGTAATGACCGTTGACATTGCTGAAATAGGCGCTGTCGGCATACTGGTCGGCTCGCTGCAGATTGAGCGGCTTCTGAACGGCTGTACGCTTGTGCAGATGATGAGAGCCATGAGATTTCTGCATCTTCGCCCAAGCGCTGCCTGAAGGAAGACATGAGAACAGGGCTATCAGCAACGACAGCAGGAGCATACGACCCGCAGGAAGGCGGAAGGCAAAACGGCTCCCCTTGCCCACCCCGCTTTGTACAGAAATATCGCACTTGTCAAACATGCGGCTCGTCTTCTTGTATTTCTCGATGATTCCCTTGCAGTTGATCAGTCCGAAACCATGTCCGCCGGTATAGGCGCGGTCGAAGACATGAGACAGCTGTTCCTCGTCCATACCCTTTCCGTTGTCCGTGATGGAAATCTCCACATACTTATCCTCTGCCTTGACCTGAGCCTCGACGACCACCTCGCCACCGGCAGGAGTAAACTTCCTGGCGTTGTCGGCTATCGTATTGATCATGAAGAGCGTCAGGGCACGGTCGGCTTTCAAAACAGCATCGGTCGGCTTCACCACGAGCCTGATGCCCTTCATTTGGAAGCTCGTCTTTCCCTTCTCCACAATGTCGAAGAGCTGCTGCAGGGAGAAACTCTCGATGCGGAGGTTCAGCATTCCCTGCTTCATCTGAATCCAGCGTGTCAGGGTACTGTTATAGTCTTCAATGACATCTACCAATTCCAATATATACTGGTAGCGCTGCTTTCTTACCTCCTCAGTTTCACCCCCCTTGCAGAGTCGGGTCACCTCGTTCAGCATACGGTTTATATACGAAAGATTTGAGTTGGCAAACTCCACTTTGGTGCGCTGCTCCACGTTGCGTTCCTTGTTGGCAGATACTCTCATCGTCAATTCCATACGGCGTTCTGTTTCCTCTTCAAGCTTCTCAAGGAATTCTTTATGTTTCTGAGCATTAAGCTCCATTCGTTCATGCAGAGGTTTAAGCAGTTCTTCCGTGGATTCCTCCTTGGCTTTCTTGCGCTTCATATAGTCGAAGACATAGAGCAGGATGACGGCAATGACAATCATGGCTATCACGGCGATGATCATGACATTGAGAATCGTGGCGATATCGTCGAGCTGGGCTGCACGGGCTTCGAGCTGGCGGTCCTGTCGGGAAGACTCCTGCAGGTCGAGATAGGCGTTGCGGTTGTAGTCGCTCTTCACCTTGTCGTCGAGTGCGGAATAAGCCAGACTCATCTGCTCGCGGATGGAAGCCACGAGGTCGGGCGCCTGGAAGATAGCCTTGTTGTCATAGAGCGCATGGTTCAGACAGTCGAGCGACGACGGGTAATCCCTGATTTGCCAATAGCACTCGGCAAGGGTACGATGGGCTCCTGCCGTCTGATAAACATCGCCATAGCTGCTGAAGAGATTGAGCGCTCGCTGGGCAAAGTTGCCGGCAAGCAGGTTGGCGGGCATCTGCTCGATGTTGAGATACTGGAAGGCAGGCAGGTTGTTCCTGATGAGGAACTCCCGGTTGTCTTCATCCTGGATATGTTCGCTGATAGCTTGAAGGGCATTCGCCTGCCAGTAAGGATAAGGATTAGGACCGCTCGCCAGCATGTAGCATCTGATGAGCATATCGAATTCTGCCTGCAGAATCTCGTGCTGAGTACCGTGGGTAATCGCTCCACCCGAACCGTAATTGTAAAGATAGTTCAGATACTGGGCTGTATCCTGCTCCAAGGCGTCAGGGTCTATCTGGTTCAGGGCTTGCATCATCGGCTTCTCCAACTGCACATAATAGAAATAGGTGGAAGCCACAACCGCGAACTCTGACTGGGCATAGACCGCACGCTGATATTCACGAGGAGGAAGGTTATCAGTCTCCTCGCCTATTCGGCGCAGTCGGCGCATCGCTTTCTCACGATAGGCGTAGAAATCCTTGTTGCGGGCTTCCCGCTGACAGAGTCGCATATTCTGGACGTCGGCAATAAGGAGTTCTATCTGGTTGTCGCTGCGTTCTTCCACCAGGTTGAGCCACTGTTTAGCAAGCTTGTAATCCATCTTGGCAATTGCCACGAAAGCAAGGTTATTGCAAGCCTCAGCATAACCGGTAGAATAATCATCAGAAAGAGCTAAAGCTCTCTTAGCCAAGACTTTGGTAGAATCAAGATTGCGATAGTGAAAAGCATAGGATTGGCTATTCAACTTATCCACCTCATACTGATGGGCAGGCGAACAAGCTGAAAAAACAAACGCCGTCACCACCAGAAGGTTGATGACGACGCAGTAAAGATGACATGATTTTTTATGCATGAGCATAAAAACTAATAACTTTTAAAAACGAAGTTCAAAAAAATTAAGCGCGAGCCTTGGCAATATAGCCAAGAGCTTCCTGACACTTAGCCGTGATAGCAGCCCAGTCGCCAGCAGCAACAGTCTCCTTAGGGAAGAGCTTAGAGCCCATACCTACGCAGAGTACGCCAGCCTTGATCCAAGGAGTAAGATTCTCCTCTGTTGGCTCTACGGCACCTGTTACCATGATATTGCTCCAACGCAATGGTGCCATCACATTCTTGACGAATGAAGGACCACCTACGTTACCAGCAGGGAACACCTTGGTTACATCGCAACCTGCTGCCTGAGCATTGTTGATTTCTGTAACAGAACCACAACCTGGTGAATATGGAACCAGGCGACGGTTGCAGACTGGTGCAATGTCAGGGTTGAAGTTAGGACCTACGATGAAGTTGGCACCCAACTGGAGATAGAGAGAAGCTGTACCAGCATCAACAACTGTACCAGCACCCAAGATCATTTCAGGGCAAGCCTTGTCAGCCCACTTTACCAACTCACCGAAAATCTCGTGAGCGAAGTCACCACGGTTAGTAAACTCGAAAACGCGAACGCCACCCTCATAGCAAGCCTTGATTACGTTCTTGCAGATTTCAACGTCCTTATTGAAGAATACAGGAACCATACCAGTCTCTTTCATGGCTGCCATGACCTGCATTTTGCTAAATTTTGCCATTTTTGTTTTAATGTTAAATGTTAAGTGTTAAATGTTATCGCTGAACGCGACCATTAGCGTTACCGCCAGCAAGACTCTCTACCTCATCAGCAGAAACGAGGTTGAAGTCGCCAGGGATAGTGTGCTTCAATGCAGAAGCAGCTACTGCGAACTCCAATGCCTCTGCCTGAGTCTCCTTGGTCAGAAGACCGTGAATCAGACCACCAGAGAAAGAGTCACCACCACCTACGCGGTCGATGATAGGGTTGATATCATAGTGCTTGCTCTGGTAGAACTCCTTACCGTCATAGATAAGAGCCTTCCAGCCGTTGTGTGTAGCAGAGAGAGACTCACGGAGAGTAGAAACAACATACTTGAATCCGAACTCCTTCATCATACCCTGGAAGATGCCGTAGTAACCCTCAGCATCTGTCTTGCCGCCCTCTACGTCAGCATCTGGCTTGAAGCCCAGGCAGAGCTGAGCATCTTCCTCATTACCGATGCAAACGTCAACGTACTTCATCAAAGGACGCATCACTGAGATAGCCTTCTCTGAAGTCCACAGCTTCTTGCGGAAGTTGAGGTCGACAGAAACAGTTACGCCATGACGCTTAGCAGCCTCACAAGCCAACTTGGTCAACTCAGCAGCCTTGTCGCTGATAGCAGGAGTAATACCGCTCCAGTGGAACCACTGAGCACCCTCCATAATCTTATCGAAATCGAAATCTGCAGCATCAGCCTCTGCGATAGCGCTGTGAGCACGGTCGTAGATAACCTTTGATGGGCGCATAGAAGCACCAGTCTCAGCATAGTAAAGACCAACACGGTCGCCACCACGAGCGATGAAATCTGTGTTTACACCATAGCGACGGAGAGCATTCAGGGCAATCTGACCAATCTCGTGCTTTGGCAGCTTAGATACGAAGTAAGCCTCATGACCATAGTTAGCCAAGCTGACAGCTACGTTAGCCTCACCACCGCCAGGGATGATGCGGAATGAATCACTCTGAATGAAGCGCTCGTTGCCTTCTGGTGACAAACGAAGCATAATTTCACCTAATGTTACAATTTTTGCCATTGTTGATAGTTTTAATTTATTGTTTTTATGTTTGTTTGTAATTGACAATTCTAGGAACTCATCATTACATGATCTTGACAATGTTTTAAGTCACCGTCTCATATCGTTGGCAAAAATAACCATAATTTCCCAAATAACGAAATAAAAAGGGATTTTTTTTCGTTTTTACCCGTATTTTTCTCTTTTTCAATACTTTTTTTTGGTTTTTGTGCAAAAAAACAGCTGTGTATTCGCACAATTCATTTTTTTATTGTATATTTGTGCCCGAAAGTATGAACTGTGGTCGCACACACATGCTTTGGTTCAATAATCAATTGATGGAAATGCACAGCCGGCACATATTACTATATAATAATGTTCGCGCGAAGCTTTCCTCAAAAATAAATACTTAAAACAATGGCCGAAAAAATCAGAATCAAGGATATTGCTGAAAGAGCTGGCGTATCCGTCGGAACGGTTGACCGAGTTCTCCATGAGCGCCCCAACGTATCCAAGGCTGCCCGTGAAAAGGTGGAGAAGGCGCTGAAGGAGATGAATTACCAACCCAACATGTACGCCAGTGCATTGGCGTACAACAAATCGTACACCTTCTATCTGCTCATCCCTAAGCACGAATCGGAAGCTTACTGGGAAGAGATTGAGGAAGGTGCAAAGAAGTGTGAAGAGGTGCGCCGCGATTTCCATATTGACGTAGAAATCAGATTTTACGAGCGCTCCAATGAGGATTCGTTCCGTGAGATGTCGAAAGAGATTCTGGAAGCACAGCCTGAGGGCGTCATCGTGGTTCCGTCTTCGCTCGCCGTAACACGGGAGTTGACCGAACAGCTGCATCATAAAAGCATCCCCTTCATCCTCCTCGACTCATACATGCCCGACCTGCGTCCGCTCTCATTCTTCGGTCAGGATTCGTTCTGCTCTGGCTTCTTCTCAGCCAAGATGCTGATGATGATTGCCAGTGGCGAGAAGGAAATCATGCTGATGAGACAGACCAAGGACGGAAAGGTGGTCAGCAAGCAGCAGGACAACCGAGAGGTAGGTTTTCGCCACTACATGCACGACCACTTCCCACAGGTGGAAATCAAGGTACTCGACCTGCCGCTCAACGGAACCCGAAACGAATACGTGAAGATGCTAGAGAGATATTTTGCCGAGCATCCGGATACGCATCACTGCATCACCATGACGTCGAAGGCACATATCGTGGGCGACTTCATCCTGAAAACCAACCGCCGTGATGTTCAGATCATGGGCTATGACATGGTGGAGAAGAATGCCCACTGTCTGCGCGAGGGAAGCATCTCGTTCCTCATCGCACAGCACGCCTACATGCAGGGGTACTACTGTGTAGACACCCTCTTCCAGGCAATCGTGCTGAAGAAGAAGGTGACCACCGTGAACTACATGCCTATCGAGCTGCTGATGAAGGAGAACGTAGACTTCTATCGCAGAACGCAAATCTAAAAATGATTCTGATTGAAGGAAATAAGTATTTGAATATATACATAATTATAAATATATAAAAACAACTACAGAATGAAACTATCAAGCTTTATCAAGATTAACCCTGCCGACTCGGTAGTGGTTTGCTTGCGCCCAATGAAGAAGGGCGAAGTGATTGAGGTAGATGGTAAGACCATCACCCTGTTGCAGGATACTCCTGCTGGACATAAGGTGCTCATCGACGATGCTGCCGAAGGAAAGGATATCTTCAAGTACGGTTATCCAATCGGCCACGCCAAGAAGGACCTGAAGCAGGGCGAATGGGTGAACGAGAATAATCTCAAGACCAATCTCGCCGGAACTCTGGAGTACACCTACAACCCTGTAGACGAGCAGTTGAGCATCGCACAGGAGAACCGCACCTTCAAGGGATTCGTTCGCAAGAACGGCGAAGTAGGTGTAAGAAACGAAATCTGGGTGGTCCCTACTGTGGGCTGCGTGAACGGAATCGCAGAGAAGCTTGTTGAACTCCTGAAGAAGGAGACTAACTGCGAGGGAATCGACGCCATCCACGCATGGCACCATAACTATGGCTGCTCTCAGCTTTCAGGCGACCATGAGAACACCCGTAAGGTATTGCGAGACATCTGCCTTCATCCAAATGCTGGCGCTGTGCTCGTACTCTCTCTCGGCTGTGAGAACAATCAGGCTGACGCTTTCATGGAGATGCTTGGCGACTACGACAAGGACCGCATCAAACTTCTTGTAACACAGAAGGTTGAAGGCGATGAGCTGGAGGAAGGCATGAAGCTGCTCCGTGACCTCTATCAGAAGGCTAAGGAAGACAAGCGCGAGGACGTGCCGGTAAGCAAGCTCCGCGTAGGTTTGAAGTGTGGCGGTTCTGACGGCTTCAGCGGAATCACAGCCAATCCATTGGTAGGTGAATTCTCTGACTGGCTGGTTGCTCAGGGCGGAACATCTATCCTCACCGAGGTGCCTGAGATGTTTGGTGCAGAGACCATCCTGATGAACCGTTGTGAAAACAAGGAACTCTTCGACAAGACTGTTCACCTCATCAACGACTTCAAGGAGTACTTCCTCAGCCACGGTGAGCCAGTTGGCGAGAATCCTTCTCCAGGCAATAAGGCTGGTGGAATCTCTACCCTCGAAGACAAGGCGCTAGGCTGTACACAGAAGTGCGGCCGTGCTCCGGTTAGCGGCGTATTGCAGTATGGTGATCGTCTGGAGACTACCGGTCTCAACCTCCTTTCAGCTCCAGGCAATGACCTCGTAGCAGCCACAGCACTGGCTTCTGCAGGTTGCCAACTCGTACTCTTCACCACCGGTCGTGGAACGCCATTCGGCACCTTCGTACCAACCATGAAGATTTCCACCAACAGCAATCTGGCAAAGAACAAGCCAAACTGGATTGACTTCAATGCCGGTGAACTGGTAGAGGGTACTGAGATGAAGGATCTTGTACGCAAGTTTATCGATAAGATTATCGCCGTAGCCAGTGGCGAGGAAGCCCGCAATGAGAAGAACGGCTACAGCGAGATCTCCATTTTCAAGAATGGAGTAACATTATAACATTAATTTTAAGACATGAGTAATAAAAAAGGTTTGCTGGCGCTATCGCCGTTATTTCTGCTGATTGTCCTCATCGCAGCGTTCACCATCTATTCTACGGATGTGACTCACAAGGACACTAACTTGTCGCTCACCGTGGCATTCATGATATCCAGTATCTATGCCGTGGCGATTTCGGGCGGAATGCCCATCAAGAAGCGAGTGGACACCTACAGTAAGGGAGCTGGCGCCAACAACCTGATGTTCATGTTGTGGATATACGTACTGGCAGGTGCGTTCGCCGCATCGGCAAAGGCGATGGGAGCTGTAGACGCCACCGTCAACTTGGCGCTGAGCGTTCTGCCTGCCAGCATGATTCTTCCAGGACTCTTCCTGGCGGCTTGCTTCATCTCCATCTCCATCGGTACCAGTGTAGGAACGGTGGTGGCGCTGGTTCCTATTGCAGCCGGACTGGCTAGTTCCATGCACGGCAATGTGGGTATGATGACTGCCATCATCGTGGGTGGCGCCTATTTTGGCGACAACCTTTCGTTCATCTCTGATACGACGGTGGTGGCAACCCAGACGCAAGGTTGCCGGATGAGCGATAAGTTCAGGGTGAATTCGCTCATCGTGGGTCCTGCAGCCCTCATCATCCTCGGCGTCTATGCCGTGATGGGAATCGGTCTTCAAGCTCCAACCGACATTGCAGACGTGGAATACTTCAAGGTATTACCTTATATATTAGTACTCGTCTGCGCCATAGCCGGCATGAATGTAATGGCTGTTTTAGCAATGGGCACGATACTCTGTGGAGTCATCGGCGTGGCAAGCTACTATCTCGGTTCTCCCCTCTCCTACGACCTCTTTGGCTGGTTCTCGGCAATGGGCAATGGAATCACGGGCATGGGCGAGCTGGTGATTATCGCCATGATGGCAGGCGGAATGCTGGAAATCATCCGGGAAAACGGAGGAATCAACTATATCATCGACAAGATTACCGCCCGTGTTCACGGCAAGCGTGGAGCCGAACTCTCCATTGCTGCGCTCGTATCGCTGGTGAATATCTGTACAGCCAACAACACGGTGGCAATCCTGACTGTGGGAAATATCGCAAAGAAGATAGGTGATAAGTTTGGCGTAGATAACCGCAAGGCAGCCAGCATCCTCGACACCTTCTCGTGTATGGTGCAGGGAATGATTCCTTACGGAGTTCAGATGCTTCTGGCAGCCGGTCTGGCAGGAATCAGTCCGATGGACATTCTGCCCTATCTCTACTATCCGGTAGCCATCGGTATTGCCGCCTTCCTCGCAATCATCTTCCGCTATCCGAAGCGATATAATTAAAAAGATGAGATATAAAAGAAAAATATCATTTAAAAATCAGGCGATATGAACTTTTTACAGCGTAATCTTTTCATCAAACTGCGTTCCGAGAATTTCGGAACCGATGAAGAACTGGAACCAATGACAACCTTCAAAATGCAGAAGATTGCCAAGATGATGAAGAACCTCAGCGACATTCCTGAGGGAGAAGTTCGCATGAACAACAGTTTTCTGAATCGCCGTCTTACTAAGATACAAGATGACGAACGCCATGCTATTGATACTTCGATAGAAACCGTCTACCTGCTGCGCATCATCGTGGGCAATGTGAACAGCATCCTGAAAAACGGAATCAATCTGAAGGGAATCATCCAGCTGGGCAACTACCTGCGCACGAAAGGCGACAAGGTAGACTTTGTGAAGCTGGAAAAATGGCTTGCCAAACTTCGCATCCAGCGCATCGCACAACTGGAAGGCAGTGTACTCATCACCTTCTTCGACTTCGAACAGGACGAAATCCCATTCGTGCGCCACATAGAGCCAGGTGCATACAAACATACGCTGCGCTCGCTCTATTACAACATTACGGAGCATCAGGACATTCAGTTTGAACAGAACAATGCCGGCTTCGTTCATACCACCGGAGGCACCATGCGCCAAAATCTGCGCCGAAGCATGCGCTTTCTGCAGTATGCCCCGATAGAGACCATGAGCAATTTCATGAACAACTTCTTCCGTTCACTTTCAGAAATCGAAGAATAACGAAATATAAAATTTATATAAAAAACGAACACGTCTGATGCATATATCAGACGTTTTTCGTATCTTTGCAGTTATGAAAAGAAGTATCATAACAATTATTACCATAATATTTACCCTTGGGCTTCACGCTCAAGTGCAATGTGAAGATACCTGCAGTCATGTTCATGGTATTGACCTCAGCCATTACCAAGGAAACGTCTTTTGGGAAACTGTAGGTGATAACTCTAAGATGGCTTATGTCTATCTGAAAGCTACAGAAGGCGGAACCAACGTAGATGCCAAGTATAAGAAAAACATCGACCTGGCTCACAGATACGGACTCAAGGTTGGGTCCTATCACTTCTACCGTGCCAAGATTCCACAGCAGACACAGCTGGAGAATTTCAAGGCTCAATGCCGTCCTGGAGATCAGGACCTGTTGCCGATGATAGACGTAGAAACCAAGAGCGGACTCAATACCGAAGAGTTCTGCGATTCGCTGTTCAAATTTCTGTATCTGGTAGAGAAAGCATATAAGCAGAAGCCACTCATCTATACTGGAGCCAACTTTTACGACCATTACCTGCTTGGCAAGCTAGACAGCTATAAGCTCATGATAGCTCAATATACCAAGCGCGAACCAGTGCTGGCAGACGGCAGAGACTTCGAAATGTGGCAGTATACCGGTAAGGGAAGACTGAACGGCATCAATGGCTATGTTGACAAAAGCCGGTTCATGGGAAGGCATAGACTGAGAGAAATCAGGTTCAGACATCGATAAAAACATTATACTCAATATAAACTTTAAATAAAACTATGGCAATTATAAAATGTCCAGAATGTGGACGCCAAATTAGCGATAAAGCACCAACATGTCCAAGCTGTGGTGTTGAAATAGCGGGTAAAACTACAAAATGCCCTAACTGTGGAGAAGTTTATTTTAACTATCTTGAAATGTGCCCGAACTGCCAGACTCCTAATCCGACATTGGTAGGTGGCAGGGGCGGAATCACTCCTACTCCTTCTGCACCGGGACAGTCAATAGACCAGGTAGCTCCAGTACAACAGTCTGCAAGACGAACCATGCAGCAGACAGAAAGACCGGGAATGCCTGCTACTCCTCCACCTCCACCCGTACGCCCAACGACAAACAATGGAAACGGAGGCGAGCAGAATCCGGAAAAGAAAGAACCGGAGAAGAAAATGAGCGTGCGAAGCATCTTGATCATATCGCTCATCTTCTCAGTCCTCGTCTGCGGCATCCTATATTACTTCTATGACAATGCCAACAAGAACAAAGAGATGGAAGCTTACGAATATGCGATGCAAAGCTCAGACCCGATGGTTCTTCAGAGTTATCTGGACACCTACAAAGATGCAGACGAAGCACATCGCGATTCCATCACGGCTCATCTCGAGCAGCTGAAGCAGAACGATCAGGACTGGACCAATGCTGTGGTAAGCGGTTCGAAAGATGCTCTGCAGGCTTACCTTCAGAAATATCCAAACAGCATACACAAGCAGGAAGCCATCAACAAAATAGATTCCATCGACTGGAATGTGGCAAAGAATGCAGACACAGCAGATGCTTACCAGACCTATCTAGATGCTCACAGAGACGGTTCACACATCGAAGAGGCTGAGAATGCCTTGAAAAAGGTGAAGGGACGTGACCTACAACCGGAAGAAAAAGAATATATTACTGGTTTGTATCGCCAGTTCTTCCAGAGCATCAACTCCCGTGACGGAGATGGCTTGCTGGCGAACTGCGAAGATATTCTCTCTTCGCTCCTAGGTAAGAACTCTGCACCAAAGTCGGATATCGTTACCTTCATGAATAAACTCTACAAGGAAGATGTTGCCAACATGAACTGGCACATCAACAACGATTATCAGCTCAAGAAGCGTGAGATTGGTGACAGCGAATATGAATATCAGGTAGTCTTCACAGCCAAGCAGGCAGTTGACAAGACAGACGGTTCCAAGCATGAACAGCTGTTCAAGATTTCGAGCACCGTTTCTCCTGACTTAAAGATTTCATCATTCAACATGTCAAAAGTAAATACAGGAGAATAAAATACAGGAGAATAAAATACAGGAGAATAAAAAAATCGCCCTGTAAGAGCAAAAGCTTTCAAGTTTAAATAACTTATTTAAAGCTTTTGTCCTTACAGGGCGATTTGAGAATATACCCTCTAATAACCAAAACGTAGCCATGAGATAAGAGCTTCTTCCTTTACCTTTCCATTCGACCGTTGCCCATTGGCTTAGGGCGCATGGAGCTAACGTGGGAAAGCCCTTTACTTTGCGTCCTTCATCTGGCGAAGCAACTCTTTCTGTTTTTCATTCAAGGCAGTTGGCAACTTCACGTTATAGGTAATCATCAGATCACCGAAAGTTCCATCGCCACGGTCGAAACCCTTGCCACGAACACGAACCTTTGTGCCATTCTGGGTCTCAGGCTTAATCTTCAACTTAATCTTCGAACCATTGCTCAAGGTGATGATTCCTTCGCCACCCAACAAGGCAGTATACATGTCGATGTTCACGTTCATGTTCATCTCGCCATTATTGGTTCGAGTACCTTGCTGACTGCCGCAGCCGCCGTTGCAACCGCCAGTACCGAAGTCAGCTCCTGCGCCATAACCGGCATTGGCTCCACCAGCTCCACCGAAACCGCCAAAGCCACCAAAGCCGCCGAAACCAGCTCCGCCCTGGCTGCTGCGGGAACGGCCACCGCCAAAGAGATTTTCGAAGAAGCTGGAGAATCCACCTCCACCACTTCCGAAACTACTGAAGTCAAAGCCTTCGAAAGGATTGCCGCCAGCACCACCAGCACTGCCGCCACCAAATCCACCACCGCCGAAGCCACCGGCGTTCTTCCAATTCTCGCCAAACTGATCGTACTTGGCACGTTTATCAGGATCAGACAACACCTCATACGCCTCGTTCAAAGCCTGAAATTTAGCCTTAGCCTTCGGGTCGTTAGGGTGCAAGTCAGGATGAAACTGCTTAGCTCTCTTACGATAGGCTGCTCGAACATCCTTCTGAGGGATGTTCTTGTCTACACCAAGAATTTTGTAATAATCTACGAATGCCATATTCTTATACCTCCTATTTTAAATTATTTTTTGAATTATCCAACAAAAAGTATGCCGTAATTGCCAACTTTTTTGTACTTTTGCAAAATAATAATAACAATTTAGTAATATGAAACAAGTATTTGCAGCGCTCTTGCTGGCGCTCACCATCAATTCATCCGCTATGGCACAGCAACGTACCGTGAAACTGAGAGTAATCGAGACAAGTGACGTCCACGGTTCCTTCTTCCCATACGATTTCATCAACCGGAAGCCAAAGGCTGGAACCTTGGCTAGAGTTTCGTCATACGTAAACGACCTCCGTAAGAGGTATAAGGACAATGTAATCCTCCTGGAAAATGGAGACATTCTGCAGGGACAGCCTACCTGCTATTATTATAATTATGTGAACACCCAGGCACGCAACGTGGCTTCGGATGTAGTCAACTACATGAAATATGATGCACAGGCGTTCGGTAATCACGATGTAGAGACCGGCCATGCTGTCTACGACAAGTGGATCAAGGAGTTGAACTGCCCAGTTCTGGGCGCCAACATCATTGATACTAAGACGGGGAAACCTTATGTCAAGCCATACATTATCCTGAACCGCGAGGGTGTGAAGGTTGCCGTGCTCGGCATGCTGACTCCAGCTATTCCTAACTGGCTGACAGAGAATCTCTGGAGCGGTCTCCATTTCGAGAACATGGTGACCAGCGCCCGCAAATGGATGAAGCATATCCGGGAGAACGAGAAGCCAGACGTGGTGATTGGCGTCTTCCATAGTGGTAAAGATGGAGGTATCGTCACCCCAGAATATGAAGAGGATGCTTCGCTCAGAGTGGCAAGGGAAGTGCCTGGTTTCGACATGGTACTCTTTGGCCACGACCACACCCGATGCAACGAGACTGTTACCAATGTGGAAGGCAAACCAGTGGTTTGTCTCGATCCTGCCAACAACGCCCTCTCCGTAGCTGATGCAGAAATTACTCTGACCCTCAAGAAGAAGAAGGTGAACGGCAAGAAACAGTACGTGGTGACTGACAAGAAAGTAGAAGGAACCCTTGCCGATGTGACAAAATGTCCTATCGATGAGGATTTCATGAAGGCTTTCGAGCCTCAGATTGCAGAAATCAACCAGTATGTAGGCAAGCAGATTGGTACTTTCAAGAACACTATCCACAGCCGCGAATCGTTCTTCGGCAGCTGCGCTTTCAATGATTTCATCCTCAACCTGCAGCTCGAAATCACCAAGGCTGACATTGCCTTCAACGCTCCGCTCCAATTCAATTCCACCATCAACGCTGGTCCTGTCTACGTGAGCGACATGTTCAATCTCTATAAATATGAGAATCAGCTCTACGTGATGCGCCTTACCGGTGAAGAGATTCGCAAGCATCTGGAGATGAGTTATGACCTTTGGGTGAACACCATGAAGAGTCCTGACGACCATCTGCTTCTGCTCGACACCCAAACCAAGGGCGACCAGCAGCGCCTGGGCTTCAAGAATCTCTCCTTCAACTTTGACAGTGCTGCCGGAATCGACTATGAGGTGGATGTAACCAAGCCAGACGGAGAGAAGGTAAAGATTCTGCGCATGAGCAACGGCCAGCCTTTCGACGAGAAGAAATGGTATAATGTAGCCGTCAACAGCTATCGTGGCAACGGTGGCGGTGAGCTTCTCACTCGCGGTGCCGGCATTCCAAAGGACAGTCTGGACAGCCGAATTATCTACCGCAGCAAGCGCGACCAGCGCTATTACCTGATGGAAGCTATCGAAAAGATGGGCACTATCGAGGCTAAAGCCAACAACAACTGGAAGTTCGTACCGGAAGCATGGACCAAGCCTGCTGCCCAGCGCGACTATGAATTGCTGTTCGGCAAGAAGCAATAGCAAGCTTCCACCTGAAACGTTCCCAGAAAAGCATATCATAAAGCTCAAAGTTCAAAATAAAGAAGTAATGAAGTATTGGTTTATATTTTGCAAGAGTGACATCTTGCTGGAGAAGAGAGAAGACGGAACCTATACGATTCCATGCAGTGAAGAATGTCCGATAGAGACAAAGCCCTGGACCCATATCCTCAACATCACACCGATGGAGGACGGAACTGAGGTGAAAACCTTCACCATTCCGGAACCCGTCACGGACCATTCGAAGTTCGAGATGTGCGGTCTGCGTCCCAGTTTCTACAAGCTCACGCCGGAGCTTTATCAGAAAGCAGGCAAATGCCAGGAACTGAACTATTGGGACATGAACACCCATTTCTGCGGCGTATGTGGTGCACCGATGCAGATGGCAACCGACATCAGCAAGAAATGCATCCAGTGCGGCAAGCAGGTATGGCCTTCCCTCGCCACAGCCATCATAGTGCTCATCAAGAAGGACAATCAGGTTCTTCTCGTTCATGCTCGCAACTTCAAGGGCAACTTCGATTCTCTCGTAGCAGGTTTTGTTGAAACAGGTGAAAGCCTGGAAGAAGCCGTCCATCGCGAGGTAATGGAAGAGACGGGACTAACCATCAAGAACGTAAAGTATTTCAGTTCCCAGCCATGGCCTTATCCAAGTGGACTGATGGTAGGTTATACGGCAGAATACGTGGATGGAGAAATTCATCTGCAGAAAGAGGAACTCTCTCGTGGCAAGTGGTTTAGCAAGGACAACCTCCCTATCCTTCCCGAAAAATTATCAATAGCCCGCCGCCTGATTGATGCCTGGCTGGAAGGTAAGATTTAGTAGTTGAACGGAACAAGATTTTTTTGTTCAGGTCAAGAAACTTTCTATTTAGAACAAGAAAACAAAGAACGTACAAGAGATGAAAGAGAAACTTTGGAATGCTGACTACATGAAGGTGATGTCAACCAATTTTCTGCTCTACTTTGCCTTCTATCTTCTAACCCCACTCCTCCCACTCTATCTGAGTGAGACCTTCGGGACAACGAAGGATGTAATCGGCATTGTACTGAGCGGATATACTGTGGCAGCCCTCATCATCCGCCCCTTCAGTGGCTATGTGGTAGACGGGTTCTCCAGAAAGAAAGTACTGATGATCTGCCTGACAGCCTTCGCCATCTTCTTTGCAGGCTACATTGCAGCCGGCACCATCCTGATGTTTGCCATCTGCCGAACCCTGCATGGCGGACCCTTTGGTGCCGTAACCGTGGCAAACAGTACGTGCGCTATCGATGTCCTGCCAGCCAGCCGTCGCAACGAAGGTATTGGTCTCTACGGACTTAGCAACAATTTCGCCATGGCAATCGCACCGTCTATCGGCATTTATCTGCACAACATGGTGGGCAGTTACATGGTACTGTTCTGGATTTCATTCATCGTAGCCATCGCTTCGGTAGTGATTGCCGGAACGGTTCATCTGCCGGAGAAGGAAATCGTCAAGAACAAGGAGAAACTGTCCCTAGACCGCTTCTTCCTGACCCGCGCCTGGCTGCTCGCCATCAACATCTGCATGTTTGGCTTCTGCTGGGGCGTTCTGAGCAACTATCTAGCCATCTACAGCAAGGAAGAGCTCGGCATTACGGGCGGAACCGGAACCTATTTTGCCATCCTCTCGATGGGTTTGTTCCTCTCCCGTCTACAGGGTCGTAAGGCTCTGAGTAAAGGCAAGTTAACCCAGAACGCCGCCGAAGGAATGCTGATATCATTGGTGGGCTTCACCATCTTTGTTACCATCAAGCATCCGGTCGCCTATTACCTCTCCGCAGCACTCATCGGTTTAGGCAACGGGCATCTCTATCCAGCCTTCCTGAATATGTTTATCAATGTAGCTCGCCACGACCAGCGAGGCACAGCCAACAGCAGTATTCTTACGGGTTGGGATTTAGGATTCGGAATCGGCTGTCTGCTCGGTGGAGTTGTGGCAGAACATTTCGGCTACAACGGAACCTTCTGGATGGTAGCCATCGAAAATGCCGCAGCCGTGATTTTATTCTTTGCCGCCTCTAAAAGCTTTTTCGAGAAACGCAAAAGAGTAGAATAGATTTTAGAAAGTATTCTGCCAGAAGGCGAAAAAACAGTTAAACAGAACAAAAAATGAGGGTGTGCCATCCGTAAGAAGATGACACACCCTTATATATTTTCTAATACTGTGTTCAGCTTAGAATGGAAGATCGTCTGCGCTGCCATCTGCAGCAGGAGCTGCTGGCTGAGCTGGAGGGAATGGAGCAGTAGCACCACCTGCTGGAGCAGCAGCTGGAGCAGGCTGAACAGGAGCAGCACCCATTGGAGGGTATTGAGAAGCACCAGGCTGCACACCACCCATAGCACCAGCTACGGCGTTAGGATCTACGCGCTGCACGTTCCATGCGCGAACACTGTTGAACCAACGACCCTGATACTCATGAGCATCCAAATCGAAGGAAACCATGATCTCTTCACCTGTCTGAATATTGAACTGAGCAATACGGTCTGCGCCAAAAACATCAAAGCACAACTTCTTAGGATATGCTTCGTGAGTTTCGATAACATAAGACTGAGCCTTCCACTCGCCTCTTGCTGAAACGCCGCTTCTTTCTGGTAAAACGGCAATAACCTTTCCTTGTAATTCCATATTAATATTTTAAAGTTTTTATAGATTCAAACGATTCTGACTGCGAAATTACTAAAAATAGTTCTAAAACTCGAACTTTTATCCAATTATTTTTGTGTATGAACAATATTTTTTGTATTTTTGTGCTCAATTAAGCGATAATGCTAATTAAAATAGGTGAATAAGAAAAATAAAAATTAATTTAAAATAAATACTCATGAGATTTACAGTATCAAGTTCAGCTTTGAGCAGCAAGCTCAATATGCTAGCCAAGGTTATCAGCAGCAAGAATTCGTTGCCTATCCTTGATTGTTTTCTTTTTCAGGTAGAAAATGGTATCATGACTGTCACTGCCAGCGACAGCGATAACATCATCAAGAGTACTATCGAATTGACAGACAATGACGGAAATGGCGAATTCTGTGTACCTAACAAGGTTATCCTCGATGCACTCAAGGAATTGCCAGAGCAACCTCTCAACTTTGATGTTGACACAGATACCTTTGCCATCAAGATTGTTTACCTGAATGGCCTTTATAATTTTACAGGTCAGAATGCGGAAGACTATCCTCGTACACAGAGTATGAACAGCACATCCAATTCTATCATGCTTCCTACAAATGTGTTGATAGATAATATCTCTCGTTCTCTCTTCGCTACTGCAAGCGATGAGTTGCGCCCTGTAATGAACGGTATTTATTTTGACTTGACAGCCGATGCCCTGGCCATTGTTGCCAGCGATGGTCACAAGCTGGTCCGCAACAGAAACTATACCATCAAGAGCGAAACTCCTGCTTCTTTCATCCTTCCTAAGAAGCCAGCTTCCCTGCTCAAGGCCATCTTGACAAGAGACAGCGAAGATGTAGAAATCAAGTTTGACGAACGCAGTGCTGAAATTCTCTTCACTGACGGCGAGATGAAATGTCGCCTGATTGACGGACGTTATCCAAACTACAACTCAGTGATTCCAAACAATCCTAACGAGGTAACCGTAGACCGCAAGGCTCTTATCAGCGCCCTGCGCCGTGTAATGCCATTCGCCAGCGAGAGCAGCCAGCTGGTTCGCTTCTATATAGAGCCAGGCAAGCTGGAGGTTTCTTCTGAAGATATGGACTTCTCTACATCTGCCCGCGAACTATTGGCTTGCGAGTATGTTGGCTCTCCTATCAACATCGGTTTCAAGGGCAGCAGCCTGAACGAAGTGCTGAGCAACATCAGTGGCGACAACATTATCCTCCAGCTCGCTGACCCTAGCCGTGCCGGAATCATCGTTCCTGCCGAGCAGCAGAAAGAGGAAGACATTCTCATGCTCATCATGCCTATGCTCCTGAATGACTAAGGAACATACGTTACTGAATATAAGACCCCAAAAATAATAGGACAATGAAACTCAATTTAAAAAAAACTTTAATCGTGTTCGACCTTGAAACAACAGGTCTGGACATGGTGAAGGACAGAATTATTCAGATATCATACATCAAGGTAAGCCCAGACGGCACTGAAAGCAGAAAGAACCTCTTTGTCAATCCAGAGAAGGAGATTCCGGCAGAAGTTGTAGCCCTCACAGGCATCAGCAACGAAGATGTCAAGGACGCTCCAACCTTCAAGCAACTGGCTGCCAATCTCGAAAAAGAATTCACCGGCTGCGATTTCGCCGGCTACAATTCCAACCATTTCGATATTCCTATGCTTGCCGAGGAATTTCTCCGTGCCGGCATTGATTTCGATTTCAGCAAATGCCGCCTCATCGATGCACAGACCATCTTCATGAAGATGGAACGCAGAAATCTGGCTGCTGCCTACAAATTCTTCTGCGGAAGAAAGATGGAAGATGACTTCGAGGCTCACAGAGCTGACCAGGATACAGAAGCTACCTACCGTGTGCTGATGGCCGAGCTTGACAAATATGCTCCAGGCGTTCAGGAAGAACCGGAGCGTGTGCTCAACAACGACATGGAAGAGCTGGCTGCTTTCTCCAAGCAGAACGACAATGTAGATTTTGCCGGCCGCATCGTATGGCAGGAAGTGAAAGATGCCAACGGCAACGTCATGACCGATGAGAAAGGCGAACCTCTGAAACACGAAGTGTTCAACTTCGGCAAATACAAAGGCTGGGACGTTGGTGAAATCCTGACCCGCGACCCAGGCTACTTTACATGGGTCTTGGGAAGCGACTTTACAAACAACACCAAGCAGGTACTTACCCGCATTCGCCTCCGTGAGTACAATAAGCGTATTGGGAAATAACAAATTCCCCAATACGCAGAATTGGGGTGAATAAGTAAAAATGTCAAAATGTTAAAAGGAAAGAAAATAGTATTGGGCATTACGGGCTCCATTGCAGCCTACAAGTCATGTCTCATCTTACGAGGCCTTATCAAGCGAGGAGCTGAGGTGCAGGTGGTCATTACACCTGCCGGCAAGGAGTTTATCACTCCCATCACCCTTTCAGCCCTCACCCATAAGCCGGTGGTAAGCGAATTCTTCTCGCAGAGAGACGGCACATGGAACTCACATGTTGACCTCGGTCTCTGGGCAGACGCCATGCTGATTGCTCCATGCACAGCATCAACAATGGGAAAGATGGCTCACGGCATTGCCGACAACATGCTCATCACTACTTACCTATCTATGAAGGCACCAGTCTTCCTGGCTCCAGCGATGGACCTGGACATGTACAAGCATCCTTCCACACAAGCCAACATGAAAACCCTTCTGAGCTATGGCAACCATATCATAGAGCCGGAAGTGGGATTCCTGGCTAGCGGACTGGAAGGCAAGGGACGCATGGAGGAACCAGACGTCATCGTTGACTGTCTGGACAGATATTTCGATATAGAAGCAGAAAAGAATGCTGACTGCATGGTAAATGCAAAGGAAACTGCGAACGATTTATCGGGTAAGAACGTGATGATTACTGCAGGACCTACCTATGAGAAGATAGATCCGGTGCGCTTCATCGGCAACTATTCTTCCGGGAAGATGGGATTCGCCCTGGCTGAGGAATGCCTGCGCCGAGGCGCCAACGTCACCCTCATTGCAGGACCCGTTGCATTGTCATGCAGTCAAGCCATCAACCGCATCAATGTTGAGAGTTGCGAAGAGATGTATCAGGCTGCAACGCAAGCCTTCGCTGAGAACGATGCAGCCATTCTCTGTGCTGCCGTTGCCGACTTCAAGCCAAGTAACGTAGCCGACAGGAAAATCAAGCGCGAGAAAGATGATCTGGAGTTGCGCCTCGTGCCGACGCACGACATTGCAGCCGCCTTAGGAAAGATGAAACAAAAACATCAACGAATCGTAGCTTTCGCACTGGAAACCAACGATGAAGAAGCGAACGCACAGAAGAAGAGACAAAAGAAAAATGCCGACTTCATTGTGCTCAACTCCACTCGTAATCCAGGAACTACATTCCGTACAGATGACAATCAGATAACGATTATCTCAGAAAAAGGCAAGAAAGAATATGAGAAGAAACCAAAGTCTGAGGTGGCTCAAGACATCATTGACGAATTGGCAAAAATCCTCTAAGGGGAAGAAAAAAACTAATTGGATAGCTGCTGTCTGCATGGTATGGATTCTGTGCTGTACTGTGCAGACAGCTGCTGCGCAGGAGCTGCAAGCCAAAATCACGATTAACCATGCCCAGATATCAGGCACGGACAAGAGTGTTTTCGAAAACCTGCAGCAAACCCTGGAGCAGTTTGTCAACGACCGCCAATGGACCCATCTGCAGTTTGCCAGAAAAGAGCGCATCACTTGTAATTTCAATATTACCGTAACCAAGTACGACAAAAATCAGAACCTGTTTACATGCAAGGCGCTCATTCAGGCTAACCGCCCGGTCTACAATTCGGCCTACACCTCCACCATATACAACAATACGGACCAGAACTTCACGTTCAAGTTTGCCGAGTTCGACCAACTGGAGTTCAATGAGCAGCAGATAGACAATCAGCTTACAGCGCTCTTCGCCTACTATGCCTATCTCATCATAGGCCTGGACTTGGACACCTTCTCGCCCAAAGGCGGCGAAGATGTCCTGCAAAGATGCATGAACCTTGCCAATAACGCCCAGAATCTGGATTATCCGGGATGGAAAGCATTTGCCGATTCCAAAAACCGCTTTGCCATCATCTCCGACTATCTTGACGGTGCCTTGGAACCTTTCCGCCAGTTACAATACGATTATTACCGCAAGGGACTGGACGAGATGGCAAACAATGTGGAAAGAGGAAGAGGTGAGATTACTACCGCAGTAACCACCCATCTCAAGAAGGCAAAGGAAAACCGTCCGCTCAGTATGCTGCCGCAGATCTGGACCGATTACAAGAAGGATGAGCTTGCCAACATCTACAAGGGTCATGGAACCCAGAAAGAAAAGGAAGCCATCTACGAACTTCTCTTCAGCATCAACCCGTCTCAAAGTTCTTTCTGGGACAAGATAAAAGAATAGTTCTTGGTTTTTACAAGACAAGAAAAAGATTTAATAATTATGCTCAAGCAACTGTATATTAGAAACTTTACACTCATAGACGAGTTGGATATAAAACTATATCCAGGCTTCTCCGTCATCACAGGTGAAACGGGTGCAGGTAAAAGCATCATCCTCGGAGCCATCGGCCTGCTGCTAGGCAATCGTGCCGACAGCAAAGCCATCAAATCAGGCAAGGAGCGTTGCGTAATAGAGGCTCATTTCGACCTTTCCAGATACGATATGAAAGGCTTCTTTGATGACAACGATATCGATTTTGATGCAGAAGACACAATCATCCGCAGGGAGCTGACCAGTGCCGGCAAAAGCAGGGCATTCATCAATGACACACCGGTTCCCTTAACCAAGATGAGAGAACTGGGCGAACAGCTGGTTGATATTCATTCACAACATCAGAATCTCCTGCTGCAAAAAGAAGATTTCCAACTGAACGTGGTAGACATCTTGGCGCAGGATGCAGAACATATCAAAGCATACCAAGCTGTCTATCAGCAATACCGTTCTGCCCTCTCACGACTGGAACAGCTGAAGCAGGAACTCATCAAAAACCGCGAAAACGAGGAATTCATGCGCTTCCAACACAAGGAACTTGACGAGGCTCATCTGGAACCAGGCGAACTTGAGCAACTTGAACAGGAATCAGATATTCTGAATCATTCGGAAGAAATCAAATCAGCACTTTATGAAGCCGACCATTCGCTTTCGGACGATGAGGGAAGCATCCTCCAACTGTTGCGCAATGCCAGCTACAGCATCAGCAACATCAGAGAAATCTACCCGGAAGTGGCTGAACTCTCCGACAGACTGGATTCCAGCTACATAGAGCTGAAAGACATCGCGCAGGAAATCAGCAGCAGCCTGGACCGAATCGATTTCGACCCAGCCCGCCTGGAGCAGCTCAACACCCGATTGGACCAGCTCAACACATTGCTGCAGAAATTCCATGTCGAAACAGTAGAGGAACTCATTGAAACCCGCGATCTTCTGGCGCAGCAACTGGAACACATTGACAATGGCAATGAAGACATCGAGATATTGCAGAAGGAAGTAGACCAGAAACTGATAAAGGCAATGTCTGCAGCCCATTCTCTTTCCAGTCTTCGCAAGAAAGTCGCCAAAAGCATTGAAACGGAAATGAAGAACCGGCTCGTCCCTCTCGGAATCCCTAACGTCCGCTTTGAAATCGAATTTGCAGAGAAACCGCTCTGCCGAGATGGAGCCGACAAGGTAAGCTTCCTCTTCAGCGCCAATCGCAGCACCCCTCTCCAGCCTATCAGCCAGGTAGCTTCCGGTGGCGAAATAGCACGCGTAATGCTCTCGCTCAAGGCGATGATCAGTGGTGCAGTCAAGTTGCCAACCATCATTTTCGACGAAATTGATACAGGAGTTAGCGGCAAAATTGCCGAGAAGATGGCTGAGATCATGACCGAGATGGGCAATCAGAACCGTCAGGTAATTTCCATTACCCACCTGCCTCAGATAGCTGCCATGGGCAGCCATCACTATAAGGTTATGAAGGAGGAAACCCAGACCGGAACCATTTCGCAGATGCGGGAACTGACTCCAGCGCAGAGGGTTGAAGAAATCGCCCAGATGCTCAGCGGAAGCGACATCAGCCAGGCGGCACTGGCTAATGCCAAGGAGCTGATAAACAAACATGCCAAATTATAGATATGAAAAGAATAAATACAATCATTTTGACTCTGATGCTGGGAGCATCGAGTGTCTTGGCGCAACCGGGTTCTGTCCAGAAGGTTGCCAAAAGCGTCTTCACCTTAACTACATTCAATAAGGACGGCGCAATCATATCATCTACACAGGGAGTGTTTATTGATAACAAGGGTACTGCCATCAGTACATTCAAGCCTTTCGTGGGAGCCACCAAGGCAAGTGTGGTCGATGCCACAGGCAAGTCTTATGAAGTAGAAGCCATCATGGGAGCAGATGAGCTTTATGATGTTGCCAAATTCAGAATCAAGGCAAATACTACAGCTGCTACTATCGCAGCAAAGGAGACTGAAGCTGGCCAGAAAGTATGGCTTGTTCCCTACTCTATCAAAAAATCACCTTTCCAGCAGGAAAACATCACGAGTGTAGAGAAATTCCAGACATCGTACAACTACTACATCTTCACCACAACCGTTCCAGAGAATGCAGTGGGTTGCCCATTCGTTGACAAGAACGGACAGGTGATTGGACTGATGCACAGCAACGGACAGACCACAGCGATTGATGCCAATTATGCCCGCCAGCTGAAGGTTACCGGACTTTCATCGCTCGATGCAGCCCTGCGAGAGACAGCCATCCGCACTGCCCTTCCCGATACAGAGCAGGAGGCCATGACCATGATGACTTTGAAAAAAGGTCAGTTGAAAATGGAAGAATACGCCAAGTACTCGGATGAATTCATCGAAAAATTCCCTACTTCTGCCTATGGTTACAAGGAAAAGGCGATGGACCTGGTAAATGCCGATAAGTATGAAGAGGCTGCCAAGCTGATGGAAACCGGCATCAAGAAGGCAACAGCCAAGGACGAGGCTCACTCCAACTATTCTGACATCATTTATCAGAAAGTAATATATAAAGGTGATTCCGTTTATACTGCATGGACATTGGACAAGGCTCTGGACGAGGCACGCCAGGCATACGCCATCAAGGCACAGCCAATCTACAGGCATCAGGAAGCCAGAATCCTGTTCACCAAGGGTGATTATGCAACTGCTGCCAATCTTTTCCTCGACCTGACCAAGACTCCAATCAACAGTGGCGAACTCTATCTGGAGGCAGCACAGGCGAAGACAAGACTGAAAGCCCCTGATTCAGAGATTGAGATGCTGCTCGACAGTGCCGTAAGCGTAGGAGCCCGTACCAACATGGCTGGTCCATATTATCTGGCACGTGGTCAATATCTTGCAGAAAAGGGACAGTATCGTCGTGCCATTCAAGACTATAACATGTACGACAGCATCGTGCGCCCAGTAGATCCATCATTCTACTATGCCCGCTATCAGTGCGAAACCAAGCTCAGAATGTGGCAGCCAGCCCTATTCGACATTGCAAGAACCTGCTATCTGGCACCAAAGGAACCGACCTTCTTTGCCGAGTGGGCTAGTTTGGATTTGCGTGTAAAACGATTTGATGAAGGCATCAGTGCTGCATCCCGTTGCATTGAGTTAGCCCCAGAATATGCTGACGGCTATCTTCTTCTCGGCTTGCTCTACAAGGAGAAGAACATGAAGGAGGAAGCTATCAGGAATCTGAAGAAAGCAGAAGAATTAGGTGATAAGCGAGCTGCCGAGTATCTTGCAAAGATAAAGTAATTCATCTCACAGAACACATGTTTTGAGGATAAAACCTTGTTTTTGCGAAATAGTTGCCAAAAAATTTGGTAGTTCCAAGAAAAAGTATTACCTTTGCAGCCGCAAACAAGAAAAGACTGATAAAAAGGACTTAGAAAAAATGGTTCCGTAGCTCAGTTGGATTAGAGCAACAGCCTTCTAAGCTGTGGGTCTTGGGTTCGAACCCCAACGGAATCACTAAGTCGTTATCAAATTTGCAAGAAATAGATTTTTATCTAAAAGAAATACGGATATAAGTTACTTATAGTCAAGTACTTATCTCCGTATTTTTCGTTTGGGGCGTTCTTGATGCAAGGAATAGGCTGATATTTACTGGTCGTTGACTGGTCTACATATCCCCTCTCCCCTTAACTCACTGAAAGCCAATCTATTTTATCCATTCTGACAATAATTATTAAATTTAGGGTGTGTTATCAAAATGTTATCAACTCCGTAAAATTATGTTATCAAAATGGCTAGTATTAATTTAAGCTTCGTTCACAATCGGTTGAAAAGAGCAACGTCACAGAAACCAGTTTCCATCGAATTGCGAATTACGTCCCGACGTAGCATCGGATACGTCCTGATGCAGTAAGAGATGCATCCCGACATAATACAAGATACATCGGGATGTAATTTCAGAAGCAGTGTGATTCCTAAAATGAACCTTAAAACACAAACGACTATGATTAATTACAACGTAAAAAAAGCCAGACATTATAAGTATTTGCAGATTTCTTTGTACCTTTGCAAACACATTGTTCAAGAATAGCATCAAACGCTATTTCAAAACATATCGAACACCGTTAAAAATAAAATTTAAGGAATTATCAAGAAGTAAGAATATTTAAAACTATATGAATACAGATAGACTTTTCTGTCAGACAAAACATTTACCCGCATACCAAATTGCCGATTCTGTAAATCAGAAATTGACAGAATCATCTAATCTTGTCATTACAGCGCCCCCTGGTGCCGGTAAATCAACCTTGCTGCCACTTACCATTCTCAACGGATGCAAAGGCAAGATTCTCATGCTGGAACCGCGCCGATTGGCAGCCCGTCAAATTGCCGAACGAATGGCAAGCATTTTGGGCGAGTCTGTCGGTAAGACGGTTGGCTATCGCATACGCTTTGAAAACAAGACGTCTGCTGATACTCGCATCGAAGTTCTCACCGAAGGAATCCTCACGCGTATGCTGGTGAATGACCCCACACTGGATGGCGTCAGCATCATCATCTTTGACGAATTTCATGAACGAAGCATCAATTCTGACCTTGCGCTTGCATTAGCCCGACAAGCTCAGGAGATTATCCGACCGGATTTAAAGATAGTTATCATGTCTGCAACGATTGATACAACTACCATCTGCCAAACGCTCCGAGCACCACTCATAGAAAGCCAAGGTAAGATGTTTCCGGTAGAAACCGTCTATGCAGCCGATGATGTCAACGCATACGATATGGTTCAGGAGATGGTTGCCACGATTGTCAGGGCCCATCACGATCATCAAGGCGATATTCTGGCGTTTCTTCCTGGCCAGGGAGAAATTCTAAAATGCGAAAAGTTATTGAACGAAATAATAGACAAGGCGTGTGAATCTTCAACCGACAATAAGTGGGCAGCGACAACCATCTATCCGCTTTACGGCAATCTCTCTCCGGAGAAACAGCGAAGCGCCATTGCTCCCTCACAGGAAGGAAGACGCAAAATCGTTCTTGCTACCCCTATCGCTGAAACTTCACTTACTATCGAGGGCGTGAGAATCGTGGTTGATTCCGGACTCTGCAGAAAGCTTGTCTATGACAACAGAACGGGACTCAGTCAACTGAAGACTGTACGCATCAGCAAGGATATGGCCACCCAGCGAAAAGGTCGCGCCGGACGAGTAGCTGAAGGCATCTGCTACCGTCTCTGGACGCAGACCTCAGAACATCTGATGGAAGATCAGCGACGTCCAGAAATAGAAGATGCAGATCTCTCTTCAATGGTTTTGGATATTGCTGCTTTTGGAGAAAACAAGCCAGAATGCCTACCCTGGTTCACGCTTCCACCTACCGCTAATCTGCTGTCTGCAAAGAATTTACTCGTTTCTCTAAAAGCCATTCATGAAGATGGAAACATCACAACTCTGGGCAAGAAAATGGCAAACCTACCCTGTCATCCCCGCATTGCCCGCATGATGCTGAACAGAAATTCCGTAGCATTGGCTTGCGACATTGCAGCTCTATTGGAAGAGAAAGACCCGATGAGCGAATCTTCAGATACGGATATTGCATTACGAATATCCATCCTCCGTTCTCTACGCAGGAAATCAAATCTGGGAAGATGGAACCGCATCGCACAGATAGCGCAGGAATACCGCAGAATGCTCAGAATCAAGGAAGATAACGGAGAGGTAGATGCTGAGGAAGTGGGCAGTCTGATAGCTCAGGCTTATCCGGAGCGCATCGCCAGGGCGTTGGATAATATTGGCAATTTCCGCATGGCAAACGGCAATACGGTCTTCATCGACAAGTCTGATGCGATGTCTGCACAGGAATGGATAGCCATCGCTTCGCTCAATTCTGCCAGCTGCAACGAATCTGCATCCGGTAAATCTGTTTCCACTAAATCTACTTCCGGTAACGATGCCGGCAGCAAAGGAAAGGTTTTCCTCTGCGCACCTGTCGCAGTCAGAGACCTGCCATTTACAGAGGTAGAAAACATCTCCTGGGACAGTAAGGCAGGAATGGTAAAGATGCAGATGGAACACCGCATAGGTAAGCTGGTGATAGACAGCAAGCCGATTCAGAATGCAGATAAGCAACGGCTCATTGATATTATCTGCACCGCAGCCAGAAAAGACGGACTCAGTATGTTCGACTGGAACGAAAATATACAGCGCCTTCAGCGACGTGTAGCGAAGGTGAGCGAATGGCATCCCGAACTGGAGATACCCGATTTTTCTACAGAAAAGCTTCTGTCAGCTGCTGCCGACTGGCTCCCCTTCTACCTGGAGGATGCAGGGCGAGTGATGACAAGTATCAGTGAAATGAAGAAAATCAATCTTGAGGAAGTTTTGTGGGCACTCATCCCATACGACAAGCAGCAGGAGATAGAACGCCTCGCCCCTACCCACCTTCGTGTACCTTCGGGCAGCAACATCCGCATCGACTACCGCCAGGGCGCTGAAGCCCCAATTCTAAGTGTGCGTCTGCAGGAATGTTTCGGAATGACAGAAACTCCTACGGTCAATGATGGCAAGCAGCCGCTGCTGATGGAATTACTCTCACCAGGCTTTAAGCCGGTGCAGTTGACGCAGGATCTCCACAGTTTCTGGGAAGGAACCTACTTCGAAGTACGTAAGGAGCTCAAGCGCCGATACCCCAAGCATTATTGGCCAGATAATCCGCTGGAAAGCGAAGCAGTGAGAGGAGTAAAGAAGAATAAATAGAAAATAAGAGAATTAACAAGAGAAAACAAAAGAAACAAAAAGAGAAATTAAAAGAGAAACAAAAAGAGAAATT
>ERZ1034753.43-NODE-43-length-39079-cov-25.095198_pt1 | contig 39079 bp, 37 predicted proteins | sample MGYA00520702_ERZ1034753 | MGnify/ENA primary metagenome ERZ1034753 (study PRJEB33766, sample SAMN09781700) | gut metagenome | biome: gut microbiome | host: Homo sapiens | place: Madagascar | study: EMG produced TPA metagenomics assembly of the PRJNA485056 data set...
TTTCAAGTCCTGGATGGACCGGACCATCTCCAGTTTCTTGGCATCGGTCAGCAGAGTGGCTGGTACGTCCTGATAGTGTGCCTGATTGTTTACTTCTTCATGGTTATCATCGCTGCACGATGACATCAAGAGCATGAAGAAAGAAAAGTTGAAAGTTAAGCAGACAAACAGTAACCACTGAATGCTCTTGCTATTGAAAGTATGGTTCCTTTTCATAATAAATAGTATTAAAAGATTGATGATTTATTAAATATTTTACTGCAAAAGTAACGGAAAATAAGGTTTTGTATGGGAAAAAATACCCTGAAAAATACTGATTTTTAAAGAAAACGATAAAAAATAACCTCAAAAGCCATCAAAATCACCGTTTTTTATTATCTTTGCAATGTAATCCATCTATCAATAAATAATTAACTATGAGTATGAAAGAAAAGAACTCAATAAGAACAAGGTTACGTAGGTTAGGATTCTACTTGCTGAAGAGAGAGTCCAATTACCTGGATTGCCAGCGCCAGTGGCTTCTGGTATGTTTTGCCGTGATGCTCTCTCTAGGCATCCTGTCTAATATCCTGGGCTTGTCGGGAGCCTTTGATCCCTTTTTTACGGCTTCCAACATAGTCTTTCTGATAGTTGTCGTATCATCGTTCGCTGCCTATCTCTTAGGTAAAATCGGGGTGGTGAAGGGGATAGCCTTCCTTGCTGTTGCTACCCAGGTTTTCATAGGTCTTGATATCCTGTATAGTGCCTTCGTTCCTTCATTGAAGGATAATACGATGGTGATTCTCATCAACATGCTCATCCTTGCTGGCAACATGTTCTTCTCGCTGGCTGCTTATCAGGCTCGTCTTACGCGCTGGTTGGTGGCGATAGCCTTGGGAGTTTATTTGGTCTGTGTGATTGTGACGGGCAACGAATCGCTGCGTAATTATTTCTTTATGTTGATGTTGATTATGCTGTTTATAAGTCTGCTGAGTCTGAGTATTGCCAGGAACGGCGAGTATCTGGTAAATGTAAACAAAATATTGCAGCGTGAAGAGGAAGAACTGCTTCAGGTTTTGAGAATCAACAAGAGGCAGGTGAAGGCATACGTGGCTTTGGCAAAGGAGAAGCATGATGTGAAGCTGACAGAGCATTTGCTTGATTTACTGGGCGAGGCATCGCAGAAGAATGTGATAGATAATGTATTGCAGTATATCCAGACCCGGGAATTGAGCATGCAGAACCTTGAACGTGTCTTCCCGGAATTAAGTTCCTCTGAAAGAGAAATCTGCTATCTCATCCTGCAGAATAAGAAGTTAAGTGAAATCTGTGTCCTGCTCAATAAGACAGAATCTAATATTACCACCCAGCGTGGCAATATCCGAAAGAAGCTGGGGATGAATCCATCTGATAATCTGCAGAAGGTGTTGGAAAAGAGGATAAGGGAATAAGTAGTTCTCCCCAAAAATGCTACACTTGCGGGGAAGCAAAGTGGAGCATATGAAACACATGAAATAAAGTCTTCTTCCATCTGTGGAGCTGGTAACAGTTTAGATGTTGCTCAATGATACTCACCGATTATCATCGATAAATATCAGGGCTAACTCCTGCTTGGTATAACTCCATAAGTATGATACTTAGCTATCGTAACCATGATACTTAACTATCGTAACCATGATACTTAGCTATCGTAACTATCTTGTTTACGCCAGGGGTAACTAGGGTGAGTAGGAAATCTCTTTTTCTAGGAGTCTATATATATACTATATCTTTCCTATAGTAAACGAACCATTACATAAGGAAAGTCTTAGAAAGTACCCTCCCCTTACTTACCCGCCCCTCTAGAAGTGCAGGCCGGGGCGGTATCCTGCAGGGAATAGTCGTTCTCTAAATAAGAGTGGGGGTGAACACTTGACGATGAAGTCGGTGAAGGGTGAACCCCGATGCCAACCTTTAGCGTTAATAATGTGTTAAAAACACTATATAACCCATTATAATAGAGACTCTTATATTTCTAGCATGCGCTGTATATACAAAGTTCTTTTTACTAGGGTTCACCCCGGAGCCGAAAAGGTGAATGCTTGGGGCAAGTATTCACCCATGAATCTAAAATGCTCCACTTGCGGGGAGCAAAGTGGAGCACATGAAATAAAGTCCTCTTCCATCTGTGAAGAGGGTGAACCTATCTGATAGTTATCTATCGTTACTATGCGAACAGTCTGGAGAATACTTCGGCAGTTCTACCGGTATAAACCTTCATGTCGGTAACAGGCTTGTAGCCGAAATCCTTGTAGGCGAGGAGTTGGAGGGCAGCAAACTGAGAATCGTCAGAAAGACATGCCTGCAGCTTGAAGTTGCCCATGCTGATGGCTGAAACCGGGAACTTGCTGATGGCAGTTTCCACTTCTGTAGGAGCTGCAGTGAGGATGTTCTGAAGCTTCTTTCCGTCCTCAGCAGTATATTCCTTCTCCTTGATCTGGATCTTGCTCTGTGTTGGCTTGTAGGTGAGCTTGACGCTCCAACCCATGAAACCCTTCTTTACCTGTACGTCATTGAGTGCCATTACGTCTTCACCCATTTCTATATGATTGATCTTTGCCATAATCTTATTACTTGTTTTTATCTTAAATGAATATATATATTGTACTGTTTTTTTGTTATGATAGGGGTGTGATAATCCTTATCGCATCTTGAAGAGATGATGCGACAAACGATATGATATATTATGTATATAAGAGAAAAACAAGCGCTAACAGAGGAGACGCCGCAGGCAAATGACATAATATTTGCTGGCGACATCAAAGTGGATAGGGGCGGTCTCCTGCCGGAAAGGCTCCATCGCACCATCTATAGCGGATAAAAGGGTGAATAATAAATGAATTCTATTTGAAAGCAATCTACTTGCCGATTGATTTCCCTGCATATTACCACTAGGTAATAAGCGCTGCGGACGACTGCTGCAAATGCGATAGGCCAGCTCGGAAGCATTCTCCAGCTGAGCATCACTCTGGCGCTGGTCGTACTCTATCTTAGCCAGCTTATCCTTCTTGGGAAGAGCGTCGGAGGTATAAGAAACAGAGGCAGCAGATACCTCTCCATAGCCTGCAAAGACCATGGATATCAGAAAAATGATGTAAAGTATCAACTGCCTCATGTTAAGTATATTATGGTGTCAGGATGAACTCCCGACACCGGGGATGATTAATAGCTTCTTGCGATGATGACACGGGCTACGGCTGGCTTGCCGCTTACCATATCTACACCTGGAGTCTGCTCGTAAGCGAAAGGCACGCAACGGATGGTAGCCTGAGTCTCCTCCTTGATCTTTGCCTCGGTCTCGGCTGTACCGTCCCAATGGCAGAGGAAGAAACCACCGTCCTTCACACGCTCCTTGAACTCCTCGTAGTTGTCGCACTCATATACATGAGCATCACGATAAGAACGAGCCTTCTCGAAGATATTCTTCTGGATGTCTTCCAACATATCCTTTACGCGCTCTACGATGCCGTCGAAGCTAACGTTCTCCTTCTCCAATGTATCACGACGCATGATTTCGATGGTGTTGTTCTCCAAGTCACGTCCACCCATAGCCAGACGAACAGGAACACCCTTCAACTCGTAGTCAGCAAACTTGAAGCCAGGACGCTTAGCTGTATTGTCATCATATTTCACAGTGATGCCGAGCTCACGGAACTGGTCGATGACTGGTTGCAACTTGGCTGTAATCTGAGCCAACTGCTCGTCGCCCTTGTTGATAGGGATGATAACCACCTGGATAGGAGCCAGCTTTGGAGGCAATACGAGACCGTTGTCATCGCTGTGAACCATGATGAGGGCACCCATCAATCGGGTAGAAACACCCCATGAAGTAGCCCATACATACTCAGGCTTGTTCTCCTTGTTCAAGTATGTTACGTCGAAACTCTTGGCGAAGTTCTGACCCAGGAAGTGAGAAGTGCCGCTCTGGAGAGCCTTGCCATCCTGCATCATAGCCTCGATGGTATAAGTGTTGAGAGCACCGGCGAAGCGCTCAGTCTCACTCTTCACACCCTGCAATACAGGAACGCCCATGTAGTTCTCTGCAAAATCAGCGTAAACCTTCAGCATCTCCTGAGCCTTTGCCTCAGCCTCTTCCTTGGTAGCATGAGCGGTATGACCCTCCTGCCAGAGGAACTCAGAGGTACGGAGGAATGGACGAGTACGCATCTCCCAACGCATTACGTTGCACCACTGGTTGCAGAGGATAGGGAGATCACGCCATGAATGGATCCAGTTCTTATATGTGTTCCAGATGATGGTCTCTGAAGTAGGGCGGATGATGAGCTCCTCATCGAGCTTTGCGTTAGGATCTACCTCAACTTCTGTGCCATCCTCTGTAGAACGGAGGCGATAGTGGGTAACAACTGCACACTCCTTGGCGAAACCTGCCACGTGCTCTGCCTCACGAGAGAAGAAACTCTTCGGGATGAGGAGAGGGAAGTATGCGTTCTGTACACCTGTCTGCTTAAACATCTTGTCGAGCTGCTGCTGCATCTTCTCCCAGATAGCGTAACCGTATGGTTTGATGATCATACAACCACGAACAGGAGACAACTCTGCGAGGTCAGCCTTCACTACCAAGTCGTTGTACCACTGACTGTAGTTGTCAGCGCGCTTGGTCAAATTCTTAAGTTCTTTAGCCATATTACTATTTTATATTTTATTTTTTATTCTTCAATATTATATAATAAGGTATCATCTTTTTTTTGTCATATATAGGGATTTTCCACCCCAAAATAGGAGATTTCCTTACCCTGTTTGGACAAATACCTTTAATTTTGCATGCAAAAATACAAAAAAATATTAGAAATCTCTCCTTATTGGAGAAAAAATACGTATCTTTGCATTTAAATAACATAAAATATAGGAGAATAAGTAATGAAAAAGATGAATTTTACAGTAGTAGCACTTTCAGCGCTGCTCGTTTTGGGAAGTTGTGGAACAAGTCAGAAGACAGGTACAGCTGCTGGTGCAGGTGCTGGTGCTGCCTTGGGTGCAATTGTTGGTGGATTGTTGAATAATAGCCATCGTGGTACTGGTGCTGCTGTAGGTGCTGTTATCGGTGCTGCTGTAGGTGGTACTGCCGGTAATCTGATTGGTAAGCACATGGATAAGGTGAAGGCTGAGGCTGAGCAGGTGAAGAATGCACAGGTTGAGACTGTGACTGATGCCAACGGTTTGGCTGCAGTAAAGGTTACCTTCGATTCTGGTATCCTCTTCCAGACCAACAAGTATGTTCTCAATGCCAATGCTAAGAACGATTTGGCTAGCTTTGCTACCGTATTGAAGAATAATACCGACTGCGAAGTTTCTATCCAGGGTTATACTGACAGTACTGGTAACGATGGTATCAACTTGCCTTTGAGCGAGAACCGTGCTAAGTCTGTATATAACTACTTGATGTCTTGTGGTGTAAAGAATTCACAGATCAAGTCTGTTCAGGGTTTCGGTTCTTCTAATCCTGTTGCTGACAACTCAACAGCTGCTGGTCGCCAGGCTAACCGTCGTGTAGAGGTATACATGTATGCTTCTCAGGCAATGGTAAATGCTGCTAACAACGGTACATTGAAATAATGATACTCAAGAAGATTAGAAATATTGTAAGATGGGTGGTGGTGCTGTTTTTCAGTACCACCATTCTTGCTGTTGTAGCCTATCGTTTCATTCCGGTGTATTTCACTCCCTTGATGTTTATCCGCTGCTTTCAGCAAGTGGCTGATGGAGAGAGTATTACCTTGCATCATCATTGGGTTTCGATGGATAAGATTTCTCCCCACATGCCTGTGGCGGTGATGGCGAGTGAGGATGCACGATTCCTGAAGCATCACGGTTTTGACTTCAATGCCATTGAACATGCTGCCAAGAATAATGCCCATGGAGGAAAGGTGCATGGAGCCAGTACTATCAGTCAGCAGACGGCAAAGAATGTATTCCTCTGGCCTGGAAGATCATGGACCCGTAAGGGCTTTGAAGTTTATTTTACATTTCTTATCGAAATGATGTGGAGTAAGCAGCGTATCATGGAGGTTTATCTCAACAGTATCGAGATGGGACCGGGAATCTATGGAGTGGATGCTGTGGCTGAATATCATTTCGACAAGAAAGCGCAGGATCTTTTCCGTGACCAGTGCGCCCTGATTGCTGCTACATTGCCTAATCCCCGCAAATTCAGTTCTCTTCATCCGAGTGCCTATATGAAGAAGCGTCAGCGTCAGATAGAGCATCAGATGAGATTCATTCCTTCCTTTCCAAAAGAAGGTGAGGACTATGATCCGGGTACGGCTGTAGGAGGATATAGGGTAAAGTAATGAGTGAGTAGTGATTAGTTATTAATGATTAGTTATTAGTGATTAGTGATTATTTTTTCCGGCTAAATATTGATTAATGGATTTACTGAACGACTTGAATGAGGCGCAGCGAGCTGCGGTAGAATATATTGACGGACCATCGCTGGTGATTGCTGGTGCTGGTTCGGGAAAGACGCGTGTACTAACCTATAAGATTGCTTATCTTCTGAGCAAGGGGATGAAGCCTTGGAACATCATGGCTCTTACCTTTACCAATAAGGCGGCGAGAGAAATGAAGGAACGTATCGGCAGACTGGTGGGCGACGACTTGGCGCAACATCTCTATATGGGTACCTTCCACAGCATTTTCTCACGCATTCTACGTGCAGAAGCTGAGCATATCGGATTTAATAATAATTTTACCATATATGATGAAACCGACTCACGCTCACTGATTAAGGCTATCGTGAAGGAGATGGGTCTGGATGATAAATCATACAAGCCTGCTGCTGTTCATGCCAGAATTTCGATGGCTAAGAACAACCTGGTGAGTGCCGAATCCTATGCCAGTGATGCTGCTATCTTTGAGCAGAACAAGCGTGCGCAGATGCCGGAATTGGGAAAGATATTCGTGGCTTACGTGCAGCGCTGCAGACAGGCAAATGCCATGGATTTTGATGATCTGCTGGTTTTGACCTATCGGTTGTTCAGAGAACATGAAGAAATCCGACAGAAATATGCTGCACGATTCGACTATATCCTGGTGGATGAGTATCAGGATACCAATCATGTGCAGATGTCTATCGTGATGCAGCTGTGCAAGGAGAAGCTGAGGGTATGTGCTGTGGGTGATGATTCGCAGAGTATCTACAGTTTCCGTGGTGCCAATATCGACAATATTCTGAATTATCAGAAGCAGCTGAAGGGGACACGTCTCTTCAAGCTGGAACAGAACTACCGTTCTACTCAAACCATCGTGAAGGCAGCCAACAGTCTGATTAAGTTTAACCGCAACCAGATCAAGAAGGATGTATATAGCGAAAATGCGGTAGGCGAGAAGTTGCAGTACAAACCGGCTTACAGCGACAAGGAAGAGGCGGTAATCGTGGCAAAGGACATTAAGCGCATCAAGCGTCAGGATAATTGCGAATATCATGATTTCGCCATCTTGTATCGTACCAATGCACAGAGCCGCAGCTTTGAGGAGGAGTTCAGAAAACAGGGCATTCCTTATCGCATCTATGGCGGATTGAGCTTCTATCAGCGCAAGGAAATCAAGGATATTATCGCTTATTTCCGACTGGTGGCCAATCCTGATGATGAGGAAGCCATCAAGCGTATCATCAACTATCCGGCTCGTGGAATCGGTGCAACAACGGTGATGAAGATTGCTGACTGTGCGCATCAGAATCAGGTGAGCTTCTGGGAGGTGATAGGCGAGCCTGCACATTATGGACTCAATGTAAACAAGGGCACATTAGCGAAACTGGATAATTTCCGTCTGCTCATTTCTTCATTTATCGAGCGTTCGCATACCACGGATGTATATGAATTGGGTGATGCTATCATCAAGGAGAGTGGCATCAGTCAGGATATCATGAGTGGTAGGGATGCCGATGACCTGGCACGACAGGAGAATTTGGAGGAATTTCTGAGCGCTATGTCTGCTTTCGTTGAGGAGCGCAGGGAAGAGGGCAGGATGGATGAAGCCTTTCTTACGGATTATCTGCAGGATGTGGCATTGCTTACGGATGCGGATAGTGAGGGAGCCAAGGATGAACCTCGTGTGTCCCTGATGACCGTTCATGCGGCTAAGGGTCTGGAATTTGCTACTGTCTTCATTGTAGGATTGGAGGAGAATATCTTCCCGAGTCCGCTGGCTGCCATGTCTGTCAGAGAACTGGAGGAAGAGCGACGTCTGCTTTATGTGGCAATCACCCGTGCCGAGAAACATTGTATTCTGACGAATGCCAAGAATCGTTTCCGCTATGGCAAGATGGAATTTGATAATCCTAGCCGCTTTATTGATGAGATTGATGCCAGCCTGATAGAGGCGCAGGATGAGATGAACGGTTCTTACTTTGGTGGTGGCTCTTCTTATGATAGAAGTGCTTCTTATGGCGGTGGATATGGCAAACGGATGCCTTGGGACCAGAAGCGCAGAATAAGCGATAGAGATGAGGATGTTCCGGAATGGAAGCGTGTGACATCGCAGTTCCGTCCGGATCCTAAACCGGCATCGGATACCTCATCGTCATCATCTTCTTCCCGTGAGTCATTATCTTCCGGTAATTTCAAGTCGGTAAGAGCTTTGGATGCTGCTCGTCGCATATTGGGGAATAACAGAAATTCATCGGTATCTTCTGCCTCTTCGGTGTCTTCTTCTGGTTCTTCTTTTGGGGGATTAAAGGAAGGTTGCAAGATAGAGCATCAGCGCTTCGGGGTAGGCATTGTTCGTAAGATTGAAGGTCAGGGTGAAAATGCGAAAGCTACAGTAGAGTTTCAGAATTCCGGTATCAAGCAGTTGCTCCTGAAGTATGCGAAGTATACTATTCTGGATTAAACTTCTTTGATTGCAATGAGGGTGTGTCACAAGTCTAAATAATGACAGCCGAGGACGGGCTGAAAGCCCAAAAGCTCTTAGCCCAGGGCGCTGCCCTGGGCTAAGAGCTTCTGCCCTTTCAGGGCGTATGGGATGTGGCTTATGATACACCCTCATTGCATTTTTTTATTTGTTATTGCAGATAGAGATACAGAGCGAGATGATGGCGAAGACCGTTCCTATTGCGCAGACTCCCAACCATCCAATCTGGGTCCAGGCAATGCCGGCACAGTAAGTACCCAATGAACCGCCGATGAAATAGGTAGTCATGAAGATGGTGTTGGCTCTGTTGGCTGCTTCAGGGATTTCCTGGATACAGCCACTCTGATTGCTGAGTTGCTGACATTGCAAGCCGATGTCTACCAGAATGATGGCTATGATGAGCCCGGTGTAGGTATCTCCGTAGAGATTGGCAATGCTCCAGGCGATAATTTGGAGTACTGCTCCGTAAAGACTCAGTTTTCTGATGCCGTATCGAGGAACGAGTTTGCCGATGCCGCTGGCTGCAAGGGCTCCGGCGATACCGCAGGCGCCCAATGTTCCTACCATCTCACTACCCGAAAAGAATGGGGCTTGAGCCAGGTGGAAAGCCAGACAGGACCAGATAGCCATCATACTGCCGAAACCGAAGGCTGCTCGAATGGAGTAGAGGCGGATGCGCGGATGATAGGCAAAGATTTCGAAGACGGTAATCATCAATCCTTTATAGCTTCCGATATAGTTGCGTTTCATCTCTGGAATAATCTTGAGGGTGAGTGCCATGCAGATCAGCATCACGACAGCTGCGATGAGAAACATTTCTCTCCAGCCTAGCCAGTCGCCTACATATCCGCTGATGACTCGTGAAGCCAGGATGCCGGTGAGGAGTCCGGATAGTACGATTCCCATATTCCTACTTTTGTTCTTGGGCGCAGAATACTGTCCGGCAATAGGGATGAAGAATTGCGGAATCACCGAACAGGCTCCCAGGAAGAGGGAAGCGCCCCAGAGGAGCCATACATTATGTGCCAAGGCTATGATGATGGCCATGATGGCTGCCACCGTCATGTTGGTAACGATGATGCGGCGACGCGAGTAGAGATCGCCCATGGGAATGAGGAAACATAGGCCCAGGGCGTAACCTATCTGTGTGGCTACGGTGATGAGGTTGGCACTATGCTGGCTGATGCCCAGGTCATGGCGTATCATTTCCAGTAGGGGCTGATTATAGTAGCAGTTGGCTACAGTTAGTCCTGCTATCACAGCCATCGTCAGTAAGAGACTGCGAGGTATTCCATTGTTTTCTTTCAGTTGTATCATTTTTCTTTCAGTTATTTCTTCTGTTCTGTTCCGGAATCTGTTTGTGTTCAGGGAAAATTCCTCTGAAACATAGTGCAAAGTTACGAAAACTTTTTCTTTTCTCAAAAATCTGCTGACTGTTTATGCTATTTCCTTTGTATATTCTTCTATGCGTTCTTCCCGCTTTCTCTCGCGCGTACCTTATTATATATGCAGAATTTTTCGATAGTCAAGAGCCAGGACAGGAAAAAATCGATGTTCGGGCACACATTTTACGATTTTGGGGCTTCAGGAGGATGGGAGTATGGCATCTTGTAAATGCACTTAAAATGCATGAAAAGTGTTAAAATCTTGGTGTTCCCGAACATATTAAAAACTTTAACCTTTGTTAGCACTTTGTAAGTTGCTGATTATTAGGTGATTGTGATTTTGTTACAAAATACCCCTAAAAAAAGTCGCAAAAAAAAGAACAACATATCGAAAAAATGCTTACCTTTGCATCAGTTTTAATAAACGAATGATTGTTTTACAGATTTAAAAAGCAAAGAAAATGAAGAAATTAGTTTTTATGTTCGTAGCTATCGCAGCTATCTCTTTCGCATCATGCAATGGTAACAAAACAGCTCAGAACACAGCTTCTGCTGATTCTGATACAGCTCAGGTAGATACAGTTTCTGCTGATACTACTGTTGCTGACTCAGCTGCTGCTGATTCTGCTAAGTAATTTTGAATTACTGACGAACAGAAATGAGAGAAACAACCGCTGGACCTTGGTCTAGCGGCTTTTTTTGTTTTATAGACCTAGAGTCTTGGGGGAGGTGAACGCCTTTTCTGCTAGCTACACTCCCTAAACCAATGGTCGCTGCTCGAAGGGTAAGGTAAAGACCAGTAGCAACTGCATCCCCTATACGCCCTAAAAGGGCAAAAGCTTTAAAGAAACCAAAGAAAAAGATAAATATATGATAGATTCAAGTGCCTTCCAAGGCAAAAAGGCTGCCTATTACACTTTAGGTTGCAAACTCAACTTCTCTGAAACTTCCACTTTTGGCAAGATGCTCGAAGATATGGGCGTGATTACTGCTAAAAAGGGGGAGAAAGCCGACATTTGTCTTATCAATACTTGCTCCGTTACTGAGGTTGCCGATCATAAGTGCCGACAGGCCATTCATCGTATGGTGCGACAGAATCCTGGTGCCTTTGTCATCGTCACCGGTTGCTATGCACAGCTGGAGTCAGAAAACGTGAGCAAGATAGAGGGAGTAGACCTGGTGTTGGGTGCCAATGAGAAGGCGAACTTGATTCAATATCTCAGTGATGCCTGGGCGCAGAAGTTTGCTGCTGAGAATGGTTTGCCTACAAATGGCGAAGCTCAGGAGCTGTCGGATTCTTCCCTTCATCAGCATCATAGCGTGAAGACGAAGGAAATCAGAACCTTCCAGCCTTCATGTTCCCGTGGTAACCGCACCCGCTACTTCCTGAAAGTGCAGGATGGCTGCAATTATTACTGTACCTATTGTACCATTCCTTTCGCCCGTGGCAATTCACGTAATCCTAGCATCGAGTCTTTGGTGGCTCAGTGTGAGCAGGCTGCAGCTGAGGGAGGTAAGGAGATTGTCATCACCGGTGTGAACATCGGTGATTTCGGTCAGACTACCCATGAGCGATTTCTGGATCTCGTCAAGGCGATGGATAAGGTAGAGGGTATCAAGCGTTATCGTATCTCCAGTCTGGAACCAGATCTCTGTGATGATGATCTCATTGCCTATTGCGCAGAGAGTCGTGCCTTCATGCCTCATTTCCACATTCCGTTGCAGAGTGGAAGCGATGAGGTTCTGAAGCTGATGCATCGTCGTTATGACAAGGCGCTCTTCGCCCATAAGGTGAATCTCATCAAGGAGAAGATGCCGGATGCCTTCATCGGTGTAGACGTGATGGTGGGTTGTCGTGGTGAAACTCCAGAGTGTTTTGAGGAGTGCTATGAGTTCTTGAAGAGCCTGCCGGTTACGCAGCTTCATGTCTTCCCATATTCTGAGCGTCCGGGAACAGCTGCTTTGAAGATTCCGTATGTGGTAGACGAGAAGGAAAAGAAGAAGCGCTCTAAGCGTCTGCTGGAGCTGAGCGATCAGAAAACACAGGAGTTCTATGCCCAGTATATCGGTACTGAGGCAGAGGTGCTCTTCGAGAAGGCTTCAAGAGGCAAGGCTATGCATGGTTTCACCAAGAACTATGTACGTGTGGAGCTTTCACCAGCTCTTGCCAAGGAAGAATACGACAATCAGCTTCTCAAGGTTCGTCTGGGTGATTTCAATCACGACAAGACGGCATTGAAGGCAGAGCTTGTTGATAGTTTATAGTTAATAGGGCTAATCATAAAGTTCAAAGCTCAAACTTCAAAGTTCAATGTACTACAATGATTTTGGTTCCTGGATCCGGAAGCAGTTTCCTGACTTCCGGGTTCAGAAGATTTCGATAGATGCAGGATTCTCCTGTCCTAACAGGGATGGAAAAATCTCTAGCGGTGGATGTACGTATTGTGACAACCGTACGTTCAATCCAAGCTATTGCGACCGTAGAAAGTCGATAACGGAACAGTTGGAGGAGGGCAAGGCCTTCTTCAGTAGAAAATATCCGGATATGAAATATCTGGCTTATTTTCAGGCTTATACCAATACCTATGCCAAGGTGGAACTTCTGCGGGAAATGTATGAGGAGGCGCTGCAGGTAGAGGATGTGGTAGGCATTGTGATTGGTACCCGTCCTGACTGTGTGAGCGATGAACTCCTGGATTATCTCGAGGAGTTGAACCAGCGCACTTTCGTTCTTGTGGAATATGGTATCGAGAGTGCCAATGATGAGACTTTGAAGCGAATCAATCGCGGTCATGATTTCGCCTGCTGCCGTGATGCGGTAGAGCGGACTCATGCGAGGGGTATTCTGACGGGCGGTCATATCATCATCGGACTGCCCGGAGAGGATGCGGAAGAAAGTCTCAGGCAGGCACCGGTCATTTCTTCTCTGCCTCTTGATATACTGAAAATTCATCAGATGCAGATCATCAGGGGTACCCGATTGGCGCAGGAGTATGCTGAGCATCCTTTTCATGTGTATACGGTGGAGGAATACATTGATGTCATCGTAAAATATATCCGGCTGCTTCGCAAAGACCTGGTATTGGAGCGATTCGTCAGCCAATCGCCGAAAGATCTGCTTATCGCACCGAAATGGGGACTCAAGAACTACGAGTTTACCAATCTCCTGAATAATAAATTAAAGAGTTTACAATAAAATATGGCAAAGGTAGCAATCGTTATATTAAATTGGAATGGGCAGAAGATGCTGGCAAAGTATCTTCCTAATGTCGTGGAGTATTCACGGCAGGATGCTGAGATATGGGTAGCCGACAACTGTTCTTCAGACCAGTCCATGCATCTTCTGGAGACCCAGTTTCCTCATGTCAAAACCATCGTACTGGAGCAGAACTTCGGCTTTGCCGAGGGGTATAACCGTGCCTTGAAAGAAATAGAGGCTGATTATTATGTTCTCCTGAACAGTGATGTGGAGGTATCGCATCATTGGCTTACTCCGCTCATCGAGTTTATGGATGCTCATCCTCAGGTAGCTGCTTGCCAGCCTAAGTTGCTGGCTGAATACGACAAGGATATGTTTGAGTATGCTGGAGCATGCGGTGGCTATCTTGATAAGTTGGGTTATCCTTTCTGTAGGGGTAGAATCTTTGATACCGTAGAGCGAGATAACGGACAGTATGATTATCAACAGGAGATACTCTGGGCTACGGGAGCTTGTATGATGATCCGTTCGGAAGATTACTGGAATGCCGGTGGACTGGATGGCAGATTCTTTGCTCATAACGAGGAGATTGATCTCTGCTGGAGATTGCGCCTGATGGGTAGAAAGATATACTGCATTCCTGAGAGTGAGGTTTATCATGTAGGTGGTGGAACTCTGCCTAAAGGCAATCCAATGAAGACCTATCTGAATTTTAGAAACAATTTAACGATGCTCTATAAGAATTTGAGCGATAAGGAATTGAAGCCTGTGATGCGCAAGCGTTGGTTCCTGGATTATCTTGCCGCATTCCAGACGCTTATCCTGAATCGTAACCTGGGTGACTGCAAGGCAATCTTCAAGGCGCGTAAGGCATTCCAGGCATGGAAGCATGATTTTGATCAGGACCGAAAGAAGATTCAGGAAAGCAGGGTGGAGGAGAATATTCCTCAGATTCTAGACTGTTCTATTCTGTGGCAATACTATGCAAGGGGTAAGAAGTTCTTCTCGCAGTTATAAACGAATTATAAACAAACTTAAAATAAGAATCTATGATGAAGAAACAAACAATGAAGAAACAAATGATGCTGGCGCTGGTATCGCTCTTTGCCTTATCTGTCCAGGCGCAGGCAAACTTCAATGTGTCGGTATCCAATCCTTCCAAGTCGGCTAAAACCGATGCTCCGGTGGTTATCGACCTCAGTAAGTTGGGAGCTATTGGTGATATTCAGCGTGCCGTGGTAACCGTTGACGGCAAGGAGATTCCTTCTCAGCTCGACGACACCAACCGTGATTGTACCAACGATGAACTCTGTTTCCTGGTTGATCTCGGCAAGAAAGAGACCAAGACTTATCAGGTGCAGCTCTTTCAGGATGGTGAGCAGGCACAGTATCCAGCCCGTACCTTTGCAGAACTCTGTCTGCCTAGCAAGAACAAGAAGCTTGCCAAGAACAAGCAGGACATCTATCTGCGTAGTATCTCCTTTGACAAGAAAACCAAGGATTGCTATCACTATGTTCATTCTCATGGTGTCTGCTTTGAGAGCGATCTGGTGGCTATGCGTGTTTATTTCGACAACCGCCAGACTATCGACCTCTATGGTAAGATCAATAAGGGCTTGGTTGTATATGATACCCAGTTCTATCCAACTGATGAACAGTTGGCTGCCGGTTCGGGTGACGACTGTCTCTGGGTAGGTAATACCTATGGACTTGGTGCCTTGCGTGGTTGGGATGGAACCAATCAGGTATTGTTGAACGATGTGAAGTATCAGGAACAGCGTGTCATCTCCGAGGGACCGCTTCGTGCCATCGTAGAGGTAGTTGATAATGGTTGGGTTCCAGCTCCAGGTCTGAAGCCGGTGAATGCAACTATCCGATATACTATTTATGCAGGTCATCGCGATTTCGATGTAGATGTATTCTTCAATAAGGATGTTTCTGACTATCAGTTTGCTACTGGATTAATCAATGTGAAGGGATCCAGTGAATTTTCTGATAACAAGGGCTTGCGTGGATGCTATGGAAGCGACTGGCCAACAGGCAAGGACGATGGCAAGCACAAGTTGGAAACTGTAGGCTTGGGCATCTATGTTCCTCAGTCAGCTTTGGTAAGTCAGGAGCCAGCTAACAAAGATGTTTATACCCAGGTGGTAAAGCCTACCGGCAACCGTTTGAGTTATAAACTCGCCTATACCAGTGCCAACGAAACCTATGGTTTCAAGGGTGAAAAGGAATGGTATCAGTGGCTGAAAGACTGGAAGAAGCAGATAGAAGAACCTGTCAAGGTTTCTGTATCTTGTATCATCCGATAGCCAGAATGTTGCACAAATAGCCAATAATGGGTAAAAATGTAAGTGCTTTTGCCTATTATTGGCTTTTCGTTTTATTTTTTTAGCTAAAACGCTTGGTTTTTATCATTTTTTTTAGTATTTTTGCAGTCGTAACCAGAAAACTGTGAATTTAAGTGAAAAGAATATTTAATTATATAGTCATATTAGCAATTGTGCTTCTTCATTCGGCTTGTGAATATAAGTTTAAGTCGAATGATGAGGTTGACGGTGCACCATTGACGGTGCAACGCTATGACCGTTTGCAGAGCCGTTATCTGACTACCGGTGATTTCTCTGCACTCCAGCAGATGAATACCGACTATCCTATAGAGACCCGTACCCTGATAGAGAAGATGTTGCAGCTTGGTACCATTACCGATGCCAACATCAGTAACCGTTTCCTGATGTTCTATCAGGATTCCACTCTTCAGTCGCTGATAGCTGATGCCGAGGCTGCCTATGCCAATATGGATGACATTAACAGTCAGCTGGTTTCTTCTTTCGAGCGTCTGCGACATTGGATTCCCGAATTACATCCGCCTATCTTCTATTCACAGATAGGTGCGTTGGACCAGAGCATCGTCGTGGGTGAGCATTCGGTTGGAATCTCGCTCGATAAGTATATGGGAAGTGACTATCCGCTTTATAAGAAATACTATACTGTGCAGCAGCGCAGTACGATGACAAGAGAATATATCGTGCCCGACTGTCTGACGTTCTATCTGCTCAGTCTGTATCCGATGGCAAACTTTGATAACCGTCCGCAGCTAGACCGTGACTTGCACATGGGCAAGATTATGTGGGTAGTGAATAAGGCTATAGGTAAGAAGGTATTTAAGTCAAAATACGTAAGAACAATCAATTCATATACTAAACGTTATCCAAAGGTAACTGTAAAACAGTTGCTCGAAGACGAGGATTACTCGCCTATCGAGGCTTTACATAAAGATTAAAATGAAGAAAATAACAACTTTTATCGCAACAATCATGATGGTATCTTCCATACAAGCAGCTGATAAATTAGATTTGAAGTCAATTACTTCCGGCGCATTTACTCCTGCTTATGTATCAGGTATCAATCCTATTGAGGGCACCGACTTGTATGCAAATATCAGCAGCAATGGCAAGCAGGTGGTAAGTTATTCATTCAAGACTGGTAAGCAGGTGGCTGTATTGCTCGACCTGGATGCTTCCAATGCTCCTTTCAAGTCTATCGATGGCTACGTAATTAGTCCTGATAGCAAGAAAATCCTTGTGATGACAAACCGAAAGGCGGTATATCGCCGTTCTTTCAAGGCTGAATATTTTATCTATGATGTGGCTGCAAAAAGCTTTACGAAACTCTCTGAGGGTGCAGAGCAGCAGGTGGCTACCTGGTCGCCTGATTCACGTCATATCGCTTTCGTCAAGGATAACAACATCTTTATCTCGGATGGAGAGAAGGAAGTGCAGGTTACTAAGGACGGTAAGTTTAACGAGGTTATCAATGGTATTCCTGATTGGGTTTACGAAGAGGAGTTTGCTTTCAACCGTGCTTTCGCATGGAATGCTGACGGTACTTCTATCGGATGGATCCGCTTTGATGAGAGTCATGTGAAGACTTATTCCCTGCAGCTCTTCGAGGGCAGTCATCCTACCAACAGCCAGTATCATGCCTATCCTGGTGAGTATTCCTACAAGTATCCTAAGGCTGGTCAGGACAATTCCAAGGTGAGTCTCTGGAGCTATAATCTGAAGAGCGGTAAGGTGATTTCGCTCGATGTTCCTGTTGATTCAGACGGCTATTATCCACGTATCAAGACATCTCCTGATGCCAACAGTCTGATTGTTTACACCATGAACCGTCATCAGGATGATATGCGTCTCTATTCCGTGAATCCTTTCACAGGCAAGAGTAAGCAGTTGATTCAGGAAAGTGTACCTAAGTTTGTGAAGGAAGAAGTGGTAGAGAACAGTATCGTGGGCAAGAAGAATATTCTGCTTCCTAGCGACCGCGATGGCTATATGCATCTCTATCTCTATGATATGAAAGGCAAGCTGATCCGTCAGGTAGAGAAGGGTAACTATGATGTAACCGGTATCTATGGTATGGATGAGAAGACAGGTGATATTTATTTTCAGGCTGCTAAGTTGAATGCTCACGACCGTCAGGTTTACGTGGCGCATAAGAATGGCAAGGTTGAGCGTCTTACTGATGCCGAGGGGTCTAATGCTGCTATCTTCTCGGGTGATTACCGTTACTTCGTGAATACCTGGAGTTCTTATGCTCATCCTTATGTCTTTACTGTTCGCAGCAATAAGGGTAAGGTAATCAAGATGCTGGAAGATAATAAGAAGCTTCTGGAGAAGACCAAGCAATATAACTGGGGTAAGCGTGAGACTTTCTCATTCACTACTTCTGAGGGTGTGAAGCTTGATGGTTGGATGGTAAAGCCAGTGGATTTTGATGCCAGCAAAAAGTATCCTGTAATCCTCTTCCAATATTCGGGTCCAGGCAGTCAGCAGGTTCTTGATGCTTGGAGTACTGGTAGTATGGGTGGCGGTGGCGCCTTTGATTATTACCTGGCTCAGGAGGGTTTTATCGTAGCATGTGTTGACGGTCGTGGTACCGGTGGACGTGGCGCAGAATTTGAGAAATGTACTTATCTCCGTTTGGGTGATCTGGAGTCAAAGGATCAGGTTGAGGCCGCTCTTTATATGGGCAGTCTGCCATACGTAGACAAGGATAATATCGGTATATGGGGTTGGAGTTATGGTGGTTTCAATACCTTGATGAGTATGAGCGAAGGTCGTCCTGTATTCAAGGCAGGTGTGGCTGTAGCGCCTCCTACCTGTTACCGTTACTATGACAGTGTTTATACCGAGCGTTATATGCGCACTCCTCAGGAGAATGAGGATGGCTATAAGGTGAATCCGATGGAGCGTGCTGCCCAGCAGCATGGAGCCTTGTTGATTTGTCATGGTCTGGCAGATGATAATGTTCATCCACAGAATACTTTTGAGTATGCCGAGTCATTGGTTCAGGCAGACAAGGACTTCAAGGAAATCTGGTATACCAACCGCAACCACGGTATTTTTGGTGGTAATACCCGCAATCATCTGTTGCGTCAGATTTGCAATTGGTTCAAGCAGAATATGCAGAAGTAATCGCCCGTAAGGGTGTCAGTAAAAGCCTTGGGAAATTTGCCCAGGGCTTTTACTTCTAAAAAGAAAATCGCCCTGAAAAGGAAAGCATCATCCAAATCGATGCTTTTACCTTTTCAGGGCGATTATATTTGTTCTATAATATACAGTTATTTCTTTGCTTTCTGCATTTTCTCCTGCATTTTCTTTTCCCATTTTGCTTCAGCTTTGGCTTTCTTCAATTCTGCATTAGCCTGCTTGATTTTCTGCTTCTGCTTTTTCAAGTCAGCCTTGTGCTTTTTAGCTTCTGCCTTTGCTTGCTGTTTTTCAGCTTTGATTTCAGCCTTGGTCTTAGGCTCTTCAAAGGATGTTGGGGCAACCCCTACGAAATGGAACTCTGCATTGTCAATGGTCTTGACCAACCATGGAGTAGGGAGATCCTTTGGCTTCTCTCCGCTTTTCAGGCGCTGAGCCTTAGGTTTGCGAGTGTATTTGCTGTAAAGCTTCATCCATTTCTTTTCCACCTTCTTCTGGTTGAGGTCATAGAAGACAGCACAGGTTCTGTATCCGGCTCCCTGCTGCTCCAGATAGTCTCTCAGCTGGAAAGAATAGTTGTCTCTGCTAACCAGGAAATTTGCTTTTCCCACGAAGTAGGCTGAGTCTACTTTCTGAACTCCAGTAATGTATACTGTAGAATCGTTGAACGATGATGCAAAACCGAAGATATATGCGGTTTTCGGATCATTTTTTGCAGCGTTAGCCAGAGAAGAGAATCCCAAAGCCATCATCAATGCTGCTAAAGCTAATTTTCTAATATTCATTTTCATATTCCTATTTCAGATGCTGTCTTCTATAGGATTCAGCTTTTCTCATGCTTATCCCAAGTAAGATTTCAGCAGTTTATTTTTTGTATTATGACGTATTCGGCGAATGGCCTTCTCTTTGATCTGGCGTACTCGCTCTCGGGTCAGATTATACTTTTCACCAATTTCATCCAGCGTCAGTTCTGGTTCACCGATGCCGAAGAAGGCTTTTATTACTTTTTGTTCACGTTCGCCGAGTAGCTTGATCATGCGTGTCACTTCCGTTCTGAGTGATTCCATAACCAACTCTTTGTCGGTTGAAGGGCTGTCAGGACTTGTCATGGAGTCAACCATGCTTCCTTCTTCGCCGTTGGCAAAAGGAGCGTCTACGCTTACTTCATAGTTGTTGGCATTCATGGCATCCGCGATCTTGTCTTCCGGCATGTCAATACGTTCCGCCATCTCATTGATGCTAGGTTTGCGTTCGTGCTCTTGCTCGAATTTATATGCCTCTCTCATGATTTTAGATACACTTCCCACCTGATTGAGGGGCAGGCGCACCAATCTGCTCTGCTCGGCTATGGCCTGCAGAATACTTTGTCTGATCCACCATACAGCATAAGATATAAACTTGAAGCCGCGGGTGTCATCAAATTTTTCGGCGGCCTTAATGAGGCCAAGGTTACCTTCGTTGATAAGGTCTGGCAAACTCAAACCTTGGTTTTGATATTGCTTGGCTACTGATACTACAAAACGCAGATTAGCTTTGCATAGTCTTTCCAACGCTTTTTTATCGCCTTTCCTTATTTTTTGAGCCAATTCTACTTCTTGGTCCGTAGTAAGAAGCTCTTCATGACCAATTTCTTGGAGATACTTTTCTAACGATGCGCTTTCACGATTCGTTATAGATTTTGTTATTTTAAGCTGTCTCATGGTAGAGTTTAATTTTATGTTATTGCAAAAGTACGCTTTTTGTTTGAAATAACAAAAAAAATAGCAGATATTTTTGAAAATACCTGCTATTTTGTCATTTTTTATCATTTCAGAAGAGGTAAAAACTTATCTCTTCTTCTAAAAACTCTTTGCAATGATTAGTCTTTCTGCAATGGAACTGCAAAGTATGCCTTCTTGCCTGTTGGCCAGATGCCCTGGATATAGAGCACAGGATCCTTGCTGGTTGAAGCACTCTTCACTGCCTTCTGCAGGTCATCGAGTGAACTGATATTGCTGTCGTTGATGCGCTGGATGATGAATCCGCGAGAGATACCTGCATCCTTCAGGGCACCGCTGCTCACCTTCATTACTTCTACGCCATACTTGATGTTGAGCTGATCCTTCATGCTCTGTGTGACAGGACGGAAGGTTCCACCGAGAACATCGAGGTCTGCGCTCTTGATGACAGAAGTATTGCCCTGGGCATTCTTCAAGGTGATGGTCTTGGTGATGGTCTTCTTGTTGCGCAGGTAGGTGATGCTCATCTTGTCGCCAGGACGCTTGCCGTTGAGAGTCTCCTGCAGCTCTGCCATCTTGGTTACCTTCTTGCCGTCTACCTTGGTGATGACATCGCCTTCCTTCAAGTCGGCAGCTGCACCGTTGCCGTCCTCGTCTACCTTGGCAATATATACACCCTCGTTGGTTCCGAGATCCACTTCCTTGCCATTCTCCTTCTGTGCATTGATGTAATTGAGGACATCGCTGCCCTGGATGCTCAACATGACGCGCTGCACGCTACCATACTTTTTGATATCATCTACCACCTTGTTCATGATAGAGGTTGGAATTGCAAAACCGTAACCTGCGTATGAACCGGTCTGGGAATAGAGCATGGCATTGATACCTACCAGTTCGCCCTGGGTGTTAACCAAAGCACCACCTGAGTTACCTGCGTTGATGGCAGCATCGGTCTGGATGAAGCTCTCCACGCCGTTGGCACCGAGTGTACGTGCCTTGGCAGAGATGATACCTGCTGTTACTGTATTGTTGAGGCCGAATGGATTGCCCACTGCAATAACCCACTCACCAACCTTTACGTTATCGCTGTTGGCGATAGGAAGAGTAGGGAGGTTCTTGCCTTCAATCTTGATCAGGGCAAGGTCGGTAGTCTTGTCGGTTCCGATGATGCGGGCAGAGAACTCACGGTTGTCGTTCAATGTTACTGTCAATTCGTCAGCACCTTCTACAACGTGGTTGTTGGTCACGATATAGCCGTCAGTACTGGTGATGACACCCGAACCGGTAGCTTCGCGCTTAGGGGTCTGAACCTGCTGCTTGCGTGTGCCTCCCTGTTCTGGATTACCGAAGAATCCGAATGGGTCGAAGAATCCTCCGAACGGATCGCTTTGTACGTCTACAGTCTTTACCTTAGAGTTCTGTACGTATTTGATATGTACAACGGCAGGCAGAGCCTTTTCTGCAGCGAATGTTAAGTCTACTGGCTGACCAGGAGTTGTTGCAGTAGCTGATGTTGCTGCGTTAACCTTCATGAATGAACCTGCAGAGAATGCGAGTGAACCTACGCACAATGCAGCGATTACGTAATTTGTTACTTTTTTCATGTTTCTTATTTTTTAATTTTCTATTCTTTTATTCTAAGCTAGCAGCTAAAAGTGTGCCAAACTATTTTGGGGCAATAGCTGTTGCTTTTCGGTTGCAAATATAGAGTCATTTTCTGATATACGTTCATTTCTGCTTCGTTTTTTATTCGGTTTTAACATTTAAAATTAACACTTTAACGGCTGTTAAACAAGAAAAGCCCTATTTTTACAAATATTCAGTACTTAAGTTATTTTTCTTACTTCTGTATATGAAGTTAAAAAAATGTCATAGCTTAATATTTGTAAATAGAAACCCATAGAAATCTCCGTTTATTTGAGTTTCTTTCCTCTTTTTTCTCTTTTCCCATTCGAAAAGAGAGGCAAAAAAGGCAAAAGAGATAAAAAAAATGGAGATAAATTTCCCTTTCTTCTTTTTTTTTCTTACCTTTGCATATCGAAAGCAGTGCTCCGGCTTGTCGCTGGCATTCCTTTATGGGGATGCGAGAGGAAAGTCCGGGCAGCATAGGGCATCCCACTTCCGAAACTAGAAGCTATTGGTGACAGTAGGTGTCGGTAGAAGAAAATAACCGCCCGAAACTTATTCCGTAGCGATGAAGCTTGCTTCATCGTGGTTTAGTGTCGGGTAAGGGTGAGAAGGTGGTGTAAGAGACCACCAGCTGGCGGGTGATCGTCAGGCTGTACCATCTGGGAGCTGTAAGCTCATGTATACCACAGATTGAGGGCGGCTCGTCCGATTGTTCCTTCGGGAACTGCTGTGGAGGGTAGAGTGCTTGAGCCCAGGGGTGACTCTGGGACTAGATAAATGACAAGCGCCTGTATCTCTTTGTTCTCTTACCATTCATTGCAGGCACAGAACTCGGCTTATAGGGGCACTGCTTTCTTTATTTTAGTTTTTTTGCATCGTTAACTGTTTATATCTAAAGGTGTAATATCTGATGTATATAATATGTATGATGTGATATTTCTAACCATTTAAACAACTACAAAATTATGGAACTCAAAGAACCAGAAAAGCAGATATTAGATGATTTTGAACACAAGGTGACCGGTAAGATTGCCAAGTATGGCGGTGAGCCTGATTTTCCTAAGTTGGAGAATTACGGTATTACCCGCATGGATCTTGATGATTATCTTTTTGATAAGCAGGCGATACTCGATATGGGCGGTTCAAAGCGTACCCAGCTCACTGTGGGTGGTTTCATCACCGTGATCCCTGTATTGATATTGTCATGTTTCCCGGATAAGTCGCCTATCTATGAGAATGGCAAGGCACTTACCACCATCATTGCCATTCTTATCGGCTTGCTGTTGACTTGTTTTGCCAAGTCGTTGCTCCAGATGATTATCCTTTTCCGTGTCAACAAGCACAAGGAGGCAAAGATGGAAACTTATATCAAGGCTGTACTCTTCTACGAGCCGAAAGCATAGCCTTGTAAAAACTATAAATTATTAATTAATAATTATAAATTAATATGACATTACCAGATTTTATGGATTATAAGGACAAGTTCACTCAGAGTGCATTTGTCGAGAAGATTTCTCATATCGCTAAGCGTGCAGGTGCCAAGATGGTATATGCCGCACTTATTCTCTATTATACATTAGAGAGCGATAAAGTGGCTTTGAAGGATAAGGCTATTATTATTGCAGCCTTGGGTTATCTGATAAGTCCGTTAGATGTGATTCCTGATGCCATTCCTATCGCTGGTTTGGGCGATGACCTGGCGGTATTGCTCTATGTGCTCCATAAGGTTTGGGGAGATGTGTCTGAGGATGCCAAGAAGAAAGCGCAGGAAAAGCTTTCCAAATGGTTTGACGAGGATGAGATTCCTGCCCTCGATGATCTCTTCAAGGATAATCCAGAGGATACTCCGGTATAATAGGAAATTTCTATTGCTAAATAATAAAAGCTCCATCTGCAATGTGTAGATGGAGCTTTTATCGTAAGATAGTAAGTCTTGCGACTTACTATCCTTTTTTGCTATCTATTTATTGATAGACCAGCTGTCTTATATTGATGATTTGACCTTAATCTCTCTTATGTATTCTATTTTATACGATTCCCTGAGCCATCATAGCCTTAGCCACCTTCAGGAAGCCTGCTACGTTAGCACCCTTTACATAGTTGATGTAACCATCAGGCTCTGTACCATACTTCACGCAGTTTGCGTGGATATCGTTCATGATATCGTGGAGCTTGGCATCAACCTCCTCACGAGACCACTTCAAGCGCTCAGAGTTCTGGCTCATTTCAAGACCTGATACTGCAACACCACCAGCGTTGGCAGCCTTACCTGGAGAGTAGAGGATCTTGGCATCCTGGAATACCTTGATAGCTTCTGGAGTTGTAGGCATGTTGGCACCCTCACTTACAGCGATGACACCGTTAGCAACCAATGCCTTAGCAGCCTCCTCGTTGATCTCGTTCTGAGTAGCTGATGGGAGAGCAATGTCTGCCTTCTCAAACCAAGGCTTAGCACCCGCTACATACTTAACGCCATATTTCTCAGCATATTCCTTGATACGTCCACGCTCTACGTTTTTGAGTTCCATGATGTAGTCGAGCTTCTCGCGGTCGATACCATCTGGATCGTAGATGTAACCGTCAGAGTCTGAACATGTCACTGGCTTAGCACCGAGCTGGAGCAACTTCTCCATAGTGTACTGAGCAACGTTACCAGAACCTGATACCAAAACTGTCTTACCCTTGATGTCGATGTTCTTTGTTGCGAGCATGTTGCAGAGGAAGTAAACGTTACCGTAACCTGTAGCCTCAGGACGGATGAGAGAACCACCGAACTCCTGACCCTTGCCGGTCAAGACACCCTGGAACTGATGAGTCAACTTTTTGTACATTCCGAAGAGGTAACCAACCTCACGGCCACCTACACCGATGTCTCCAGCAGGAACGTCCTCGTCTGGACCCATGTGACGGTAAAGCTCAGTCATGAAAGCCTGGCAGAAACGCATCACTTCGTTATTGCTCTTACCACGTGGAGAGAAGTCTGAACCACCCTTTGCACCACCCATTGGGAGAGTTGTCAAAGAATTCTTGAATGTCTGCTCGAAAGCCAAGAACTTCAAGATACTCAAGTTTACAGACTTGTGATAGCGAAGACCTCCCTTGTATGGGCCAATCGCATTGTTGTGCTGTATGCGGTAACCCATGTTAGTCTGAACGTTACCCTTATCGTCTACCCATGATACGCGGAACTCAATCACGCGATCTGGAATGCAAAGGCGCTCGATGAGGTTTGCCTTCTCAAACTCAGGGTGCTTGTTGTACTCTTCCTCGATAGTACCGAGAACCTGACTAACTGCCTGGATGTACTCAGGCTCATTTGGGAATCTTCTTTGAAGATTCGCGATAACTTCAGATGCTTTCATAATCTTTTTATCTTTTATTGTGTTTAATTCTTTTTATTTCTTATTTCTGTTGCAAAGATATAGTTTTTTCTTGAAATAACCAACAAAAAGATAGAGAAAATGAAGAAAAAGTAGAAAAAAGTCACTTTTTTAACTTTTTGTAAAGGTTTGTCTGGCATTTTTGTGTGCGTACACCTTATTATATATAGAAAATATATTGTATTTGATGTGTTTTAATGTGTTAGTTGTCGGGTGGGGTACGAGGATATAAAAAATCCCAATAAGCAGTTGCGAGCCAAACTCGTAATCGCTTATCGGGATCTGATTTTAATGTTGAATGTTATTTTGTATTTTACAGTGCTTCATCGTCAGGGCGCTGAAGAGCTGGCTGCTTTATCTTTGGAAGGTGCTTCTTCCTTCTGAGCCATGCTGCTTTTCGCTTTTCGTAGTCCTCGCGATGTCGCTCAAGAAAATTATCTGCCATGTCGTCTGATTATTCTTCCTTAAACTTACTATAAATTACCTTGATCTTGATAGGGCTGTTCTGCTTCGTACCCTTCTGTAGGCGGGTAGAGGTAAGTGCCATGTCGTGATTGATCTTGGTGATTACAGTAGCGTTGTTCAGTGTGCTGGTTGTTACCGTTACCGGTACCAGTACCACTTTGTTCCAGTTGTCGCTCGTGCCCTTATTCTTGTACATCACAGAGATGAGGTTACTGATGTTGTTGAATGTAAAGGCATTGTTCACGGTAGAACCGGTCTTGCTGTAGCTGGCAGTATACGTGGTACGATTGTCTGTAATCTTGTTTTTTTCGAAGAAGCTGTTCAGACTGTCTTTCTGTACCATCAGGATAGTAGAAGGTACATCAAACTGATATTTGTTGTTGTTATCAGTATTGTTGAGTCGTGGGAATGAGATAGTAGCTGTATTGAGCGTATCTTTCTCATGTCCTCTCATGATTTCCTCTACAGGCAGGGTAACCTCAGTGAAGATTCCTGCTGGTGATTTGATGTAAGTGCAGGACTCCTCTGCTGCCAACTGAGCCAGTTTGCTGGCATCATTGGTAATCTTGTTCAGCTGCAATACCTCCTCGGTTCCATCGAAGCGATGATAGCCATGACCTACGGCTGTACTGTCTGTAACGCCATCAGAAGCCTTGATCTGCTTCTTGCGGGTCCAATAGAACTGAAGCTCAGTGTTCCAGATGTTAGCCACGTTGCCTACACCGCCCACGCTCTTGATGTAGAAGCCTGGGCATACATTGTGGATGAAGCGATAGCTGGTCTCGAAATACTCAGGATGCTCATAATAGGTCTGCATGATATAAGAACCGTAGTTCTTGTAGGTCTTGCCGTCCTTGATATATGGCTTGTTGAGATAAATCTTGAAGTTAGTTACATAGTTGCTGAGCTGATAGGTGGCACTTGCCTTGAAATTGTCTTTGTTGACATATCCATCGGCAAAGGCATCAAAGTCGGAGAGATAGTTGGAGTTCTCCGGCATCGCCTTGGTCATCTCGTAAGCAGTCACCTTCATAGGGGCGAGGGTGTCGCCGTATGTGCTCTTGTATGAGACGAGCAGGAAGCAGGAGTCTGCTTCGATTCTGCCACCGTTGGCATTCTGGATATACTGCAGGGTATCGATGCTGAAATTAGGAAGTACGCCAAACTGGCTCATGTAATCGCCCGAAACGTATGTACCCGTTTCTGGATCCTTTACTTTTCCTATCAAGCCTGAATTGCTTCTGTTAAGCACTGGACCTGCAACTAGAGAATTGGTAGCTACATCAAAAACAGCGTTAGAGATGTTGATGTTGTCTACATTGTTAGTGATGCTACCACCGATGTTCTCGGTGGTGTCATCACATGCAGCGAAAGTCATCGCTGCTATCATCATAACCGTTAATAATCTAAGAATTTTCATTATCCTTGATAAATTGTATACTAATACCTAAACTTTAATCTTCGTCTGGGCATACCTCGTTGATGAGCTTAGCGTATGGATCAGCAAAGTCATCGCCAGGGAAACGGAGTAAAGGCTTGTTCTTGTCTTCTGCATACTTGATGACTTCTGCATTGACGCCTTCGGCAGCTTCTACTACGCCGTCGCTGTAGTCGATGGCCATTTTTGCCAATTCGAGGAAGTCGAAGTTGTCACCGTAATCTGCAAGCATGTCAGGTGTTGCTTCACGATACTCCACGCTCTGTTTGAAGTTGTGACCCAGAGAGCCTTTCAACTCGTTAGGATAGAATGCGCAAATCACCTTCGATTCTGCGAATGAAGGCTCTTCTGCGTATGCTGTCTTGATGTAGAAAGGAACCACTGCGCTTACCCATCCTTGGCAAACGATGACGTCTGGCTGCCAGCGCAGCTTCTTGACTGTTTCCAGTACACCACGTGCGAAGAAGATGGCACGCTCACCATTGTCTGTGTATTCCACGCCCTTCTCGTCGGTACTCATTTGTCGACGGTTGAAGTAGTCGTCGTTATCTATGAAATAGATTTGCTGACGTGTTGTTGGTATAGATGCTACCTTGATGATCAGAGGGTGATCAGAATCATCAATGATAAGGTTCATACCAGACAGGCGGATTACCTCATGCAATTGTCCGCGACGCTCGTTGATTGTGCCCCATTTAGGCATAAAGGTGCGAATCTCAAAACCTGCTTCCTGCATCTTCTGAGGTAGTTCGCGTCCCATGATTGACATGTGAGTCTCGGCTACGTATGGGTCGACCTCCTGATTGATAAATAGTACTTTCTTTGCCATAAAACTTAAATTTTATTCTTACGAATTACGTGCAAAGGTACAAAAAAAAATCCAAATATTGGCATTTTTTCTTTTAAAAAGGAGTTTTTCGACGTTTATTCGCTTTTTTTTAGGTTTTTTCTTTCTTATTTCAGAAAAAAGTTGTTATTTTGCACCCCGAAACAGAATTAAGAAGATGAAAGTAATCAATAAGATTGTTGACCTCCAGAACGAACTCTTCGATCGTCGCAAGGAGGGAAAGGAAATCGGCCTCGTGCCAACTATGGGTGCGCTTCATGAGGGTCATGCCTCTTTGGTGAAGCGCAGTGTAAAGGAAAACGGTGTTACTGTGGTATCTGTTTTCCTGAATCCTACTCAGTTTAATGACAAGGGTGATTTGGAGCGTTATCCTCGCACTCTTGATGCCGACTGCAAGCTCCTTGAGGCTTGTGGTGCTGACTATGTTTTTGCTCCTTCTGTAGAGGAGGTGTATCCTACGCCAGATACCCGCCACTTCGAGTTCCCTCCGGTTTCTACCGTGATGGAGGGTGCCAAGCGTCCTGGTCATTTCAATGGTGTTTGCCAGGTGGTAAGCCGCCTGTTCTATATCGTTCGTCCTAACCGTGCTTATTTCGGTGAGAAGGATTGGCAGCAGATTGCTGTCATCAAGCAGCTCGTGAAGTACATCAATAGTGATGTGAAGATTGTGGAGTGTCCTATCATCCGTGATGAGGACGGATTGGCTAAGAGCAGCCGTAATACTTTGCTGGCTCCTGATGAGCGTGCCATTGCACCGAATATCTACAAGGCTCTGAAGGCAAGCGTTGAGTATGCCAAGAACCATACCGTGCAGGAAACTCACGATAAGGTGGTGAACGACATCAATGCCGTGGATGGTCTGGAGGTGGAGTATTTCCAGATTGTGGATGGCGACAGCTTGCAGGATGTGGCTTCATGGGAGGATAGTGCCTACGTGGTAGGTTGCATCACTGTATATTGCGGTAAGACTCCTATCCGTCTCATCGACCATATCAAGTATAAGGGATAATTCCTCGATAGATTTCTTTATTAAGTTTAATCCGTAATAGATCAAGTAATAACAGAACAATGCAGATAGAAGTATTGAAGAGTAAGCTCCATTGTGTGACAGTAACTGAGGCTAACCTGAATTATATGGGTAGCATCACCATCGATGAGGACTTGATGGACGCTGCTAATCTGATAGCAGGCGAGAAGGTTCAGATTGTAGACAACAACAATGGTGAGCGCTTGGAGACCTATATTATCAAGGGTGAGCGTGGCAGCGGTTGTATCTGCCTGAATGGTGCTGCAGCCCGCAAGGTGCAGGTGGGAGATACCGTTATCATCATCGCTTATGCCCTGATGGACTTTGAGGAGGCTAAGACCTTCAAGCCAACCGTGGTTTTCCCAAAAGAGGGAAATAAGGTTTAAATATCGTATGGATGATATAGTATCGTATAATGATTGGTTATCTCCTATGATGAGAAATGAATATGCGTTCCTGTGGATAGATGATTCCGTAGGAACGCATATTTGCTTTGTGACGATAAACTTGCGTTTCGGTGTGGCGAAATAGCGGTAAGCCACATCGATGGTGATGCCCTGTTCACGGATGGATAATGTATGTATACCCTATATATAATGGTGTAATTACTATTTTATGAGGGTGTAATTGCGATGGGTTAAGGATAGATTTCGATATGGCTGCTGCCGGAGTTGCCATTCTTGATAATCCTTATCTGGGTGGTGATGCGCTCGCTCATCGTGTCGGTATGACTGATGACGCCCACCTTCTTGCCTTGCGAACTTTGCAGCATGGCGAGGGAATCGATGACGGTGGCTAGGGTATCGGGGTCGAGGGTTCCGAAGCCTTCGTCGATGAACAGGTTCTCGAAGGAGATGTTGCGGGAGGATAATGCCGACAGGCCCAAGGCGAGACCGAGACTCACGATGAAGGTTTCGCCACCAGATAGGGAGGTGGTGTCTCGGATATCGTCGGCACGGTCGTGGTCGATGACTCGGATGCCCAGCGAATGCTTTACCTGCTGCAGTTCGTAACGGCTGTTGAACTTTCTGATTTCCTGATTGGCGTGCGCTATCAGGAAACTGAGCGTATAGCATTGGGCTATCTTGCGGAGCGTCTTGCCGTCTGCTCCGATGGCATCCGTGATGGCTGTCCAGTCATCCTTTTTCTGTGTTACGAGTTGCAGAGCCTCAGCCTTGTCACCCAACAGCTTTACGGCTTCCTGATGGTTCTGCATCCTGGCGTTGGCAGCAATCAGTTCGTTGCGCTGGCTTCTTTCCTGATACTCCTGCTGAATGGCTAAGAGAGCATCACGGGTTTGGGCAGGCTGATGTTCCAAGTGCTGCTGATGCGCCTTTTCTGCGCTCTGGTAAAGGGCGGTAGTTGAAGCCACGGCTTTCTCCTTTTCGTCCTTTTCCCGTCGGATAGCATTCCAGTCTTCGGCAGAGTGAAGCATCTCCCGGATGGTATTTCGGTCGATAAGGCTTGGTTCGATACTTCTTTCCTCGATGCCTTTCTCTTCGGAGTCTTTTCCTTCGATGCTCTTTTCTTCAAGCTGCTTGTTGTATTCCTCAATCCAAAGGTCGAGTTCCTTTTCCTTCGTTTGCAGATTCTCTTTCATCGTCCTGTTCTGAGACAGCATGGTTTGATGCGAACCTTTACTGTTGGCGAGTTCCGCCTTCAGTTTGTTGATATTCTCGTTCTGGTTATCAGCTGCTTTCGTTGCCTCATCCTTTGCTGCTGTCAGCCTTTGTTCAGCCGCATCAGGTTCTTCTCCATTCAGAATCTGCTTGTATTTCTCCTGCCATTCTTCCATTTCCTTCTTGGCGCTATTCCATGTCTGATGGGCTTTCTCGTAAGCCTCCTCCTTACTCTTTTGCTGCGAGATGAGGTTGATGGTAAGTGCTTTCTGCTCAGCAAGTTTTGTTACGCAGGTTGAAGTGTTTTCTTGGGCTTTGTTCTGTATAGTAGAAGCCTTGCTTTCATACGTAGCTTCATCCTTTACAGCCTTATCCTTGAGTTGCGTCAGCCGTTCTATCTCTTTTTGAATCTTGTTAAAGAGGCTCAGTTTGCTGCTCGCATCTTTCGCCTTGTTTTCATAGATAGGCAAGAGCAATTTCAGTTCTGCCTCTGCCTTCGGAATCTTTGGATACTGGGCGATGAGCGCCTTCCATTCCTCTTCGTAAGTTGCGATTTCACCCGACAGCTTTTCCTGTTGTTTCTGGAGCGTCTGTACTTCGCCATCGTTCTGTTTTCTCTCGCCGGAAAGTTTCTTCTCCTGTTTCTGCTGCAGTTTCAGTAGATCCTCCTTGACTTTCAGAAGTTGCGAGAGTTCCGTGGTGGCTTCCTCAAACTGTCTGTTGTCGGTATGATAAGGATGGGTCGTGCTGCCGCAGAGTGGACAAGGCTTGCCTTCGGTCAGGTTGGCACGATGAATCTCCCATTTCTCACTCACCATGAGGGTATAGGCATTTCTCAGCGTCAGGGTCTCTTGGGTCAGCGCCTCGATGGTCAACTTGCCCAGCGCTTCATCTATCTCAGCATTTCTCTTGCCCAAGACCAGGATGCGCTCCTCATTCTTCTGCTTTTCTGTTGTGGCAGTATCGAGATGAGCCACAACCTTGATGGCTTGCTGGACATCCTGCAGTTTCCTGTCGGCTACAGTCTTGCTGTTCTGCAGTTCCTCTATGTTTTGTCCGGCAGTCTTGTTCTTTTCCTTCTCCCAAGCCTGTTCAACGGCTTGCGTCGCTTCGTACAGAACCTGTTTCTGCTTGGCAATTTCTTCCTTTGTCGTTTTGAGGGCAAGGTTCGCTTTCTCCGTTTCTGCTTCCCATTTTTGGATGTTTCGGGCGTTTTCCTCTACGTCTTTCTGGGCAGTTTGATTCTCTTTCTGCGCCAACTCCAATGCCTCTTTCTTTTCTTTCAGATTCGGCATTGCCGCTTCCATTTTGGTTTTCAGCGCCCTTGCTTCAGCGATGACCGGCAGCGCCTTTTCCAGCTGTTCCTGTGCCTTGCTTTCTGCTTCCTTCAGACTGGCGAGAGTTTTCTCGCTTTCATCGATGGCAGCCTCTTGGCTTTTGATGTTTGCTTCCGCTTTCAGGATGTTTCCTTCCTGTTCGTGGATGCTTTGCGTCTGTCGCTCTACTTCCTGCAGCAGGCTGACGGCAGGCTGTACTTCATCGTGCAACTGCAGACGGAGAATCTGGACTTGCATCTCTTTAATGGCATCTGCTGCTTGCTCCATATTAGTCTGGCAGATAGTGATTTGCTTGATTTGCTTATCGTTTTCCTCAAACCATTGCAGGTCTTTCGAAATGGCTTGCAACTGGCTGTCGAGTTCCTTCTCAGCTTTTTCCAACCGGGCGATTTCCTCCTGCAGTTGGGCGAGTTCTTCATCGTTCAGTAGGTTCTGTTTAACGGCTTCCACCGATGCAGTCATCTGGTTGTAGGCATCCGTCGCCTGGTCTTTCGCCTCCTTGATTTCTGTAGCGATGTTCGTATAAGTTTCCTCGCATCCGATGAGTTTTTCCAGGAGTTCGTACCGCTCGTTTTCCTTTGCCGTCAGGAAGTTGGCAAACGAGCCTTGGGCGATGAGTACGGTACGGAGAAACTGGTCGTAGTCGAGTCCGATGATGTTCGGCAGCTCGTTCCAGTCGGCAGCTTCCTCCGTTATCTCTTCGCCGTTTCTCGTGATTTTATAGAGCGCAGTCTTGGCGTTCTCGTAGCGCACTCTCTGGAATCTGACGTGCCATTCTGCGCGGTAGATGCTGCCGTTGTTGGCAAGGAAGGTGAGTTTGCTGTAGCCCTCTTTCTTGCCACGTGTCAGGATGTTTCGGCTGTCGGTAGGAGCCAGACGGTTACTTTCGCTGGCATCGGCAGCCCCGAAAATCTCTATGTTCTGGTTCTTGTCTCCTTTCTTCCTGGGGTAGCGAGGGGCACGGTTGTAGAGAGCCAGACAGATGGCATCGAGTAGGGTAGACTTGCCACTTCCCGTCGGACCTACGATGCTGAAGATGGTGCTCTCACCTAAGGCACCTTCTTCAAAGTTGATGACCTCGCCACCCTGTTTGTCAAGCGAAGCGAGGTTGAGTATTTCGAGTTGTAGGAATTTCATAATGATGATGTCGTTAATAAATCGGATAACATTTTCTCCTGTCTTTCGTTCATCGGAGCGTTGTGTCTGATGGCGAAGGCTTCCTTCAGCGTATCGAGCGGAGGACGGTTGATGATGTCTTCGATGCTGGTGATGTGCTGGGAACCCTGTATGGTGGAGAGGTCCAGTTGCGGGATGATGCGCTGGATCTTGCAGAGCACGGCGTCCTTTTCGTTGACGAGTTTCTCCAGTTCCTTGATGTCATCGCTGGTCAGTTTCTCCTGTTTCACCTTCAGCATCACGTAGTCGAAATGGTCGCTCAGTTCGCCGTCTGTTCTCTCCGAGAGTTCAGAATTGATGAGCTTCTGCCATTTCTTGAAGGTCAGCTCTTCCTCATCTTTGGGCAGGATGCGGAGGGCGTGCTGAGGCTTGTATTCAAGGAAATCTACTTTCCATTCCTTACTCTTGCCTTTGCAGTTTTCCTTTTCTTTTTCTTCTTCTTCCTTCATTCCATCTTTATTTTCCTTCCTTTCATCTTCTTTCTTCTTCGCTTCCATTTCCTCCTTTTCTCCCTTGTCACATCCGATGGTGATGAGGTCGATTCCGTGGGTGTAGTCTTTCTCAGCAAACGACATCGGGAGGATACTTCCCGTATATCTTGCCCAGTCGGTGTTCCAGATATGTTGCCGTTTGTGGATGTGTCCGCAAGTCATATAGTCGGGATGGTCGTTCCATCCTTCCAGGTCCACTTCCTCCTGCCCGCCGATAATAATCTTCTCGCTCGCATCCTTCTTGGCGATATCCGAACCCTTGGCGTACATGTGTGCCATCATGATGCACTTCCTGCCCGGGTATTTCTTTCGTGCCTCAGCCGTCAGTTCTCTCAGAAAGTCGTTGACTCCCTGCGAGTAGCTGGCGTTCTGCACCACATCGCTTCTTAGGAAAGGTACGGCGAGGATGATGACTTCTTCTCCTGCCTCGTTGGTTACGGGGATGATGAGGTCATCGAAGGAATAGAGCCAATGCCCGCCGGTTTTATCATCGTCCCTGCTTTCTCCCTGCTTCCAGATTTTCCTTACGTTTCCTCTTATTTCCACGTGGTATCGGGTGAGTAGCGGACGGGGAGCCTCCAGTCGGCTGGCGGAATCGTGGTTGCCGGCGGTAATGATGACCTGCATGTTAGGGCACAGTTGGGTAGCATCGGCAAGAAACTCGTAATAAACGGTCTGTGCCGCTGCCGATGGATTTCCGTTATCGAAGATGTCTCCTGCGATGAGGAGAGCATCGGGTTTTTGTTCAGCGATTTGTTCCAGGAGCCATTTCAGGAAATGCTTGTGTTCAGGCAGACGGTCGTTGCCGTGAAACAGGTTGCCCAGGTGCCAGTCGCTGGTTGCTAATATCTTCATACTCATAAGAATGTCTAATCTTAGTCTTTTTCTTTGTCTTGCAATCTGACTACAAAGTTAACACAATTATTTGGGATACGCAAAGAAATAAGCTCAAAAAACGAAGAATTATGGCCGGAAAAGTAAAGATATTCAGGAAAAGTCTTGTTTTATATCTGATAAAGTTGTATCTTTGTAAGGTAGAAATCTTCGTTCACCGACGTTGAACCGACATTCACCGACGTTGAACCGTCGTTCAGCGACGTTGAACGGACATTCGGCGTCGGTGAACGGAGATTTCTTCTAGGATAAAATACTTTTCTTCCTAGGTTTGTGGTCTTTTCTTCTTAGGTATGATCATAAATACTGTAGGATGCAAAGGCTGCTGCAATAAGGAGTGATAAAAATCTTAATAAGAAAGGAAACTGATATGGCTAAGTACAAGTTGCAAGAGTTGAATGATATGCGTGATGAAGGCAAGCGCAGAGTTTATCCCAAGATGGTGACCAACCGGACACTATCCCGAAAAGAGTTCGTCAAGATGATGCAGCATTACCATCGCGGTATTTCGGAAAGTACCACGGAGGCTGTATTGACCGATGTGGTTGATATGCTGGCAGACATGCTCTCCATGGGGTACAACGTGAATCTGGAAGGTTTCGGCACCTTCTCCTTGTCCCTTGGTTTTGAGGATGACAAGCCTACGGAGATGCAGACAGATGACGACATGATGAAATATCGCAAGGTAGGGGTGAAGAACGTCAACTTCAATTCATCTCCAGAGTTTGTGAAGGCTGTAAAGATGGAGACCGACTGTGATTTGGAACGAGAGATGAGTGGCGTGAAGGTTATCCGCAAGCAACTCTATTCCAAGGAAGAGCGCATCGCCCGTGCCCTGGAGGTGATAGAGAAGAACGGAGTCCTCACCCTAGGCGATTATGCCTCCATCAACAACCTGAGCCGTACTGCTGCCTCTATGGAACTGAAGGAGCTGACCTGTGATAAATCTTCGCCGATAGATTCACTAGGCCGCGGCAGCCATAAGGTTTGGGTGAAGAGGAAAGAATAAATGCAAATATCTCTCAGAATATTTGTTAGTTTCAATTCTTTTTCGTATTTTTGCGGTGTAATTTAAATGATAGTGTTATGACGACAATAACAAGGGAACATCTTGAAGATGAGGTACTCAAGTCGATTCAGAAGAAAGCGGAGTCGATTATGCCGAAAGATGCCAAGGTTATCCTTTTCGGGTCAAGGGCTAGAAGGGATGCTAAAGCAGATTCCGACGGGGACATCCTTGTGCTTCTGAACAAGGATAAGATAGATGAGCAGGATCATGATAATTACACCTATCCTCTTTGGGAATTGGGATGGCAAATCAATCAGATGATTCACCCGATAGTGTATTCGATGAAGGATTGGAACAGCAAAAAGGGCAGTCCTTTTTATAATAACGTGGAAGAGGAAGGGGTGATGCTACTGCAAAACAGCGGCACGCCCTGAAAGGGCAGAAGCTCCTAGCCCAGGGCAACACCCTGGGTATTAAGGCGTTGTCCCCTTGCGCCCTGTAAGGGCAAAAGCCTTGAATATATGCTGCTTTATAACCAATTTTATTTGGATTTGCAAGATGAATGCTTGCTAGAAGTAAAAATATTATACGAAGCTTTTGCCCTTGCAGGGCGCATTGCTGACTGCGAGTGTACCCAGGGCGTTGCCCTGGGCTAGGAGCTTTTGGGCTTTCAGCCCGTTCTCGAACCACCTGCAATGTTCTATTTTATGCAAGACCTTTCGAGTATTGTGCGCATAGCACGGTAGCGAGGATCTTTTTTGAAGTCTCGCTTGGGACTAATATCATATTTGCGCTCTGTTTCGTCTGCCATTTCTTGGAAATGACGAGCTTCCTCACCATAGAGTGTTGGTATTGCTTTTATTGGATAAGCCATAATCCTTCTGCCTTTAATTCTTCTATAAATTCTTCAAAATCTGTAGCCTTGCCTGTCCTTTCGTATTCCGCTTCAATGGCTTCAATCCTAGCCACGGCTTCTTCTTCATTAGCCGGATGCCAGCCAATTGGATATCTTTTCTCCTTCATAAGCTCTTTCCTTTATAGTTTTCTTTTGAATTGTCTAATCAGATATCTAGGACTTCTTCTCATATCCCATAAGTCTACGAAAATGACGAGGTCGTTGGCTTCGTCGTAGCGATAGATAATCTTCCAATTCTCCTTGATAATCGCACTATGGTAAGGGCGGTGGAATCGCTTAAGCAATAATCTTATGCTAGCCATGGATATTGTGCAATTAGTTCTTTTTCAAATTCTTCTGCATCAATATATTGCCCATTCTCATACTCCGCCTCAATAGCTTCAATCCTAGCCACGGCTTCTTCTTCATTAGCCGGATGCCAGCCAACAGGAATTTTATTCCAGTCAATATCTTCTTCTGCACATTCATCCTCGGGAAGTGCTATGGCGGCATTTCCGTGATAGGCTGGTGCAGGCTCTGCTGCGAAAGCTGCATCTTTCTGCTCTTCTGGCAATGTATATCTTTTCTCTTTCATAAGCTTGCGTATTTTATCTGCTGCAAATTTACGATTATTATCTGAATCATGCAAGAAAAATGGGAGAAATGTTTTATAAAGTATCTTATAATCAAGGTTTTTGTTCTTTGTTGGGCTTTGGGACGGTTCTGAAAAAAAAGTCACAATACCTAGCTGATAGAGCTGGGTATTGTGACTTTGCTTTTTGTTATATGTGTTTATTCGATACTCTCTTCTATCGACTTCAATACATAGTCGAGTATCTCATCGGTGTGGCAGAGGGAGATGAAGTTGTGCACAGGCTGTTCGTTGAAGAACATCGTGAACATCGTGCCTACGTGGTTCACCTGGATACCCTTGCCTTCTACAATCTTCTCAAGACGGGAGAGGAAGCGGTTGCTGCGCTCTTCGAGGAGTTCGTAAACACCCGGTTCGCCCAACTGCTTCAGGGCACCGTCGTCGAGGAGTATCTCAAGAATCTGGCCGTTCTGCATTGGGGTAAGGCCGATCTTCGTCTTCACGAAGTTCATCGGACACATTACGCCTCGGAAATCCTTCTTTACATTAGGGGATATGGCTGCTTCGCCCGCAGATTCATCTTGTGATATCTTGCTTCTGTTTTTTTTGTCCCACAGATTTCACAGATGACACAGATTTTTCTTCATTCTTGCTTCTGTTTCCTGTTCCCACAGATTTCGCAGGATGCACGCTTCTTTACCTTGATGTTGCGGAAGTTCATCGTCTTGGCATCAAAGGTGAGCAATCGGTCGGTGAGCAGTTCGCCCACACCGAGGAAGTACTTCAACGCCTCGGCAGCCTGGATGGTTCCGAGCATACCAGCGATGGCACCCAGGACTCCTGCCTGGCTACTGGTAGGAACAGCGCCTGCTGGAGGTGGCTCCTTGAAGAAACAACGGTAACAAGCCGTGCCTGGAAGATGGGTGAAGGTCTGCCCCTGGAATCTCAGGATGCCGCCATGCGAGAATGCCTTGCCCAGTCGCACACAGGCGTCATTGATGAGGAACTTCACCGGGAAGTTGTCGGTGCAATCAATGACGAAATCCCATGGCTTGATGATTTCCTCGGCATTGTCTGAGGCGAGGAAGGTATGGTAGGTTGTCACCTCCACATCAGGATTGATGGCAATCATCTTCTCCTTGGCGCTTTCCACCTTAGGGGTGTTCAAGTCCTTGGTCTGGTGAATGACTTGTCGTTGCAGGTTGCTGAGGTCAACCACATCGGCATCCACGATACCGATATGTCCCACGCCAGCCGCAGCGAGGTAGAGGGCAACTGGGGAACCCAAGCCTCCGGCACCAATGATGAGCACCTTGGCATTGAGGAGCTTTTCCTGTCCCTCGAGGCCTACATCCTGAAGGAGGATGTGGCGGCTGTATCTCTCTATCTGTTCTTCTGTTAAATCTATCATTTTATTGTACTTTATGTCTTTTTTCTTTGGAAAAAAATACTTTGTATAGCAGTTTATGCTCATACAGCAGTATAGAAAAAGGTCGCAAACAATTAACAGCTTGCGACCTTTGATATTCTTTATAAATTTCCGAATTATAAATTCCCGAATCAGGAAGTATAATTCTCAAATTACTCGATAACCACGAGA
>ERZ1034753.44-NODE-44-length-39045-cov-5.382303_pt1 | contig 39045 bp, 63 predicted proteins | sample MGYA00520702_ERZ1034753 | MGnify/ENA primary metagenome ERZ1034753 (study PRJEB33766, sample SAMN09781700) | gut metagenome | biome: gut microbiome | host: Homo sapiens | place: Madagascar | study: EMG produced TPA metagenomics assembly of the PRJNA485056 data set...
AATGAATGAAATTAATTAAACAATCGTTTGAATTTATTAATCAAACAGATTTCTCTTTAATAGGAATTAAAAAGCATATTGAAAGATGTGCACGAGTAAGTTATAAGAGTGAAGATAAGATTACTGACACCTCTTATGAGAAGTTTGTAAATATGCTAGAATCTAGAGGACATGATAGACCTCTTGAGTTTGGCACTGTACATCTTAAAATGGAATCTTCAAAGTTTCAAGGGTTTATGCAAGCCTTATATGCAGAAGGAATGTTTAATAATATTTGGATTAAATCTAATTATAATGAAGGAGTTATGTACATAACAACCAATTATAGATATTATTTAGATATTACTAAACGTCTTCTTAATATTAAAGAGTACTTTACTGAGGAAGATAATGAGTATTATCCAAAAAGATATACAGTTCACATGATTCTTGACCGTGGAGTTATGGATGAGTTCCGAACTCATGTAGGATTATCTCATTTGGCAGAAAGTACTCGTTATTGTAACTATTCCAAGCATAAATTTGGTAATGAGGTTACATTTATTAAACCTTGCTGGCTTAATATTCCTTTAGGAGACTACGGAATAGCAAGTCTTCCTGGAGATAATATTTTATGGCTGACAGGAGGAGCTAGAATATTTGTAAATTCTCTATTAGAGGCTGAAGACTACTATATGACTTTATTAAGTGAGGGTTGGACACCGCAACAAGCTCGTTCTGTCCTTCCTTTAGGCATTAAGTCTGAACTTATCTCTTGTGGATTTAAAGATGCTTGGGAGAATTTTATGAGAAGAAGAAGTCCTAAATATGGAGATCCTGGAGCACATCCAATGGCAGCTGAAATAGCAGATAAATTATGTGAAGAATTTTTAAAAAGAGGATTTATTGATGAAAAGAAAATATAATGTAGGTGATATTTATGTTAATAATTAGGGAGAATCATTTAAAATAATAAATTATATAGATTCAAAACATGTAGAGATAGAATTTCTAGATTCCCATTTTAAGAAATTAGTTAGTAGCGGTAATATAACTAAAAAAGAAATAAAAGACCCTTATTATCCTTCAGTAGAAGGAGTAGGATATTTAGGAGCGGGGACATATAAACCTACAGGTAAAGTTTATAAAACTTGGCACAATATGATTATTCGTTGCTATTCAAATGATTATCATCAAAGAGAACCTAGTTATAAAGAATGTTCTGTTTGTGAAGAGTGGTTAAATTTTCAAAACTTTGCTAAATGGTGGCATATTAATTACCTTGAAGAAGGAGATTTAGATAAAGATCTTTTAGTTAAAGGTAATAAGATATATTCTCCTAAATATTGCTGTGTTTTACCTAAACAAATAAATATAGCTTTAGTAAAAAATAAATACAGACGTGGGAATACACTAATAGGAGTTCGTAAAAGATCTGATTGTTATGGTTATCATGCAACTATACAAAAATATGGGAAATCAATTAATTTGGGAATGTTTGCAACTGAACAAGAAGCTTTCGATGTTTATAAATCAGCAAAAGAAGCTTATATAAAAGAACTTGCCAATAAATTTAAAGAAATTTTGCCTTTAAATGTGTATAATAAATTATTAAAGTACGAAGTGAATGAGACAGATTGATTTTAAAAGAAGAGATGCTCCTGATGCTCATCCAATGGCTCAAGAAATAGCTAAACCAATGCATGAAGAGTTTAATAAATTAATTAGAGCAAAATGATTGTTTTAATTATAATATATGTAATATCAATTATAGGAGCTGTATTAAGTATCAGATATGATGATATCATATTTAACAAAAAACCTTGGACATTATTTCTAGTATTTTGTCCAGGAGTTAATACAGGTCTATCTATAATAGAATTATTCCTCCAGTTATCATTACTATTTGATATGATTACACAATGGGAGTTAGATGAGAAATTTTATAAATTAATTAGATTAGGCAGAAAATAAATATGAACTTCTTAGATAAAAAAGTAGAAGAGATTCTTAAAAATCATCCTAGTGGTGAAGACTTCTTCGACCATTTAGATGATATGATTCGTGGTCATAAGAGTATTATTGATGCTGCCTGGGATAAGTTAGTTCAATGGTGTTATGATGAACACTTGTGGATAAATAGAGGCATTCCCACATTTGGTTGGAATGGACTTATTCTTACAGGTGCTTTTGGTAGAGCTGTATTTAATTACATACCTTATGAATTACGTAGAACATTTAAACAGGTAATACTAGTTAATGGAGGTTTACGTCAAGAAGACATTGAAGCACAGATATTAGTAGATAAAATAGATATAGATGATTTTATTTTATTTGATGACTCTTTTTACTCTGGAACTACTAGAAATAAAATAGAAAAAGCATTGAAGAAAGAGCGTCAAGGTTGTAAAATCATTCATACTGTTTGTATTTATGATGGTGGTAAAGATAATGATGTAACTTCTTTATATAAATATTATAAGTAGTTCTTTAATTATAATAAGAAATTTATGGCAAATAAAATAGGACAATGGGAACCAACATTTAATTATAAGATACCAGATGGTCCTCATGCAGGTAAAACTCTTTGGAGTGGTAGATATGTAGCAATAAGTTGTGTAATATTAGCACAAGAAATTATTAATGATAATGAATGTTGGTTTGTACTAGCTAATAAAAGAGGTAGTGGCACTCCTGATGACCAAGGTAAATGGAATATGCCTTGTGGTTATTTAAATAATGGAGAATCAGCTACTGCAGCATGTGCTAGAGAAACTGCAGAAGAGTGCGGCGTTTATATTAATTCTAAGCTATTTAAATTAATTAATGTAGAAACTGCACCTGAGAAATGTAATAATGGTAATGTTTCTCTTAGACATTTGTGTATCTTACCTAAAAGAGCTGATATATTAAATAAGCTCCAAGGAGGAGAAACTAATGAAGTAGATGATGTAAAATGGATTCCTATTAAGGATATAGATAACTATGAATGGGCATTCAACCATAAAACTACTTTATTAGCTGAAATAATACCCATCTTAGATAAGATTGATTATAAGTATCATATAGATGATTTAACAGTAACTTATGACTAAAATACTTATATTTAATATACTTTGCGTTATAGCAATAATAATTTTAGTTACACTTAGTGCACATGATACTAATTCTATCGATGCTAGTGGAGGTTTACTATGTACTATGATAGCAGATATTGCAGGTAATATTACCTTAGCTTATCAATCAGATATTATTAAATAATACATAAACGATATAAATTATGAATATTTTTGGAAATTCTTTTGATTCTAGACTTAGTAATATTAAATCATCTTTTCAAGTAGCTCACGATAACGCATCTAAGTTAATTGAAGAAATGAATACTAAAATTTCTGAAAAGAAAGAAGAAATTAGTAAAATTCAAGATGATATAACTAATATAGAGACACTAAAAAAACAAGCTAGTAAGTTCTTATCCAATCTTAAAGGTATCTTAGCCTAAGATAGTCATGTATCAAATAGAAGAAACATTTAAATATTTAGTAGATAATAAAGATAATTTCTGTTCTGTTCATGATATATTAGAATTAGAAGCAGAATTAGGTTCAGATGCTTGTTGGAGTGATGTAGAAACTACACCAGATTATAAATTTAGAGAAGTTCCTTGGGGTAAATCAGAAATTAAAAAATCTAAAACTATACCTATTGATATAACAGAATTAGCTAAATTACTTAGAGACTCTGAGAAATTAGCAGCTTTAGAAAGCGGTGGAGTTGATGATTGGGAATGGTATGATGAATCTCTAACTGATTATTTTGAAGAATTTAGCAATAAAAGTAATTCTGAAATAATTAATGAATATTTAAATGGTTGATTTTGAAACTAAAAAAGTACTGTTCATTGATTTGGACAGTACTTTAATTAAAACTATTTCAGGTAAGACATTTCCTGAAGATATTACAGATTTTAGAATACAACTTCCTGTATTAAATAAGATCAAAGAGAAAATGCCTAACTTAGAGTGTTTCTTTGTAGTAACTAATCAAGGAGGTATTGGTAAATTTGTGTCAGATTATGACTTTGATACTAAAATATCAAGTATCACAAATTTTAGTGCCAGCTATTTACTTTGTGAAATAAAAGATTATATATATTGTCCGTCTAATGATAACAATAATCCCTTTAGAAAACCAAATGTAGGGATGTTAGAAGTTCTGTGTGATGGTTGGTGTATTGTTTCAAGCAAACAAGAAATGTTAATGATAGGCGATGCTTCTGGTAAACCAGGAGATTTTTCAGATTCAGATAAAAAGTGTGCTGAGAATTTTGACATAGATTATATTGACGTTAGAGACTTTTTAGAATTATGAAATTAAGACTGGATGAATATTACTCTATAATCAAGGAAGAGTGGGAAGATATTGAAAGCTATATGCCTGAAGATATGGCAGAGGAATTTGAAAAATTTCGTGAATCCCATACCCGAGATGAAATCTACAATTATTTGAAAAACCTATATTCGCATATAGAAGTAATAGATAGCAGATATAATATTAATTATATTGATTTAGAAAAATCTTATATTGATTATACTGCTATTATAAAAATAAATGATAAATACTATTCTTTTGATTGGGACTATACTTGGTATTGGAATTTTGAAGACCAAGTAGATGCAGATGCAGATTTAACAGAAGTAATTCCAAAGGAAGTGACTATAACTAAATATGAACCAAAACAGTCCTAAATTTTATAGAACCATCTTATAGATTACATTAATGTTAGAGATTTTCTTAAGTTATAATTTTTATAATTATGGCTCAATATACTGTAGTAACATCTGAAGATTGTATTATGTATCGAACTTATTTAGTAGAAGCCGATTCTCAAGAAGAAGCAGAAGAGAACTATGAAGATGGAGAAATTACAGATATAGAATATGAAAATTGTGGAAACGAAGTAATTGAATAATTACAATGTCAGAGTCTCTTAATATAGTTCCTTATAAAGTTAAATCCCAAGAGGAATTAACTAAATTAATTCGAGAATTTATTGAAGAAACTGACCCACAATTTGACTGCCCTAAGTTACCAAAGTATTGGTTAGAGGACAATTACTGGGATGTTTTGTGTAAAGAAATGAAGAAACATGAATGAATATGGATATGTAGAAGATATAGAGTTAGCTAAGGCTATTCTAACTATGTATTTTGGTAGCAAGTTTATGACTGAAACAGAATTACTTGAACAAATAAAAAGCTCATTAGTGTATTATGATGGAGGTTTTACTTTTGATACACCTGATGGTGTTTATTTTGGAGGTCCATTTGGTATGAGTGGTTATGTAATACAAACTTTAGAAAGTTGGCTAAAAGAAAACCCTAAAAATCAATGTAGCGTATTTGGTCAGGTATCTGATTTAAATGAACATGAGCTTGTGTTTTATGAATTAGAAGGCAAATTGACTTGTTTTGTATTAAGTGAATGGGATTAATTTTTAATTATGTTAAAACAATGGCAATATTGTGATTTAATATATGTTATCACAGAAAATAAAAAAGAAATAATTAAAGCTAGGATTATAGGAAGTAATATAGATATTTATAGACATATTATTATTCATTATAGTCCGTGCAGTAATCATAATATTAGTTGTGCAATAGATAATGAATATTGCTTTGTTACTGAAGCTGAAGCTCTGTTATATTTAAAATCTAAAAAAGAAGAAGATTTAGCTTTTACAGTCGAAGAAATAGATAGATGTACAGCTTCTAAGGCTGACTTAGAACAACAGATATCTGACATAGAAGATAAATTAACAGAACTTGAGTTATGTATTGATTAATATGACATTGGTATTTAATTTAAAGAGAAGTAGTACTAAGAGTAAAAGAACTCATAAAAAATTTCCTAGGCAGAGACTTAAAAATGATTATACAACAGCTCGTAACCTAAAAGAATGGGGATATTGCAAGCATAATTGGAATGATGACGATTATACTTACTTTAATGGAGATATTAAAAAGTTTCTAAAATGTCATATAGGGCATCCAATTAATAAAGTATATTCTAAATTCTTAAAAAGATGTAAAAATATAGGTAAGTTTAATCCAAAAGAAGAGTTTTATAACTTTCTTCAAAAGAAAGAGGATATAGCTAAATGGGTAGGTGGATTTTATTTAACTAATGGTATTCTTAATTATCAGAAACCTATTAAAAAGAAAAAATTAGAATCTTACTATGTAACTAATAAGAAGAAATTTAATAAATTAGATCTTCATACTCTATTAAAAATTTTATATGAATTACATATTTCTCAATGCTTAGGGACATATTATATTCGTAATGAAGAAAGAACAGTTTATATGGATTTTACTGATTCTCCGGTATTTGAAGATACTAAAAGAGTCACGTGTTCAATTCCTGGAGTAGGATACGGTATAGATTTAAATATAGTTGATACTCAAACTGGTAAAACTAAGTATTATTACAGAGTTATCAATGGTTGGTTACGAAGTTATCGTCCTAAAATTTATTTTTATTATATAAGTAAATAATGGTTAAATATACAATAGAAGAAGCAAAGCATATTTGGGTAACTTCAGATACCCATTTCAATCATGCTAATATAATTAAGTATTGTAATCGTCCATTTTCTTCTGTTGAGGAAATGAATAAAACTATCATAAAGAATTGGAATAAAGTAGTTTCTGAGGGTGATATAGTCTATCATTTGGGAGATTTCGCTTTAGGTGATAAATCACTCATCCCAAATATTTTGGAGTGTCTAAATGGACATATAAACCTTATTATAGGAAACCATGATAATCTTAATATCATGGCTGATTTACTTTATTATAATTGTATATCAAATGTATTTTGGGAAGAAGTGATTAAAGTAGGAAAGAAAACTATTATTCTTAACCACTTCCCTTTTGGTTCTTTACCAGATCCGACTACTAATTATCCCGTAATTCAGTTACATGGGCATGTTCATAGCACACCAGATAAGCCGTGGAATTATTTTGATAATCAATATGATGTAGGTGTAGATAATAATAACTTCACACCTGTAAATTTAGCAGATTTATTAGATAAAATTCATTATAAAATACATATTAAATAATGGGTCAATCTAAAAAGAAAAGATTATGGTGGTTATATGTAGCTAGAGATAAACGCCAACAGCATCCTAAATATTCTGATGAATTAGAACATTATGGAAAGTTACATGTATTTTATGACACTCCAGAATTAGAAAATGGTAAATGGGGATGTGCAAGACAATTGGGTGGAGAAATTCCAGCATATATGTTTCCGGATTTAGAAGAAGGTCATTGTCAAAAGTTTGTTGGTATCATTGGTGATTTAGATAATAAAATGTCTGAGATAGTAGAATTTCTAAATAATACTGATAATATTTAATGCAATTAATAACTCCTGAATATATAAATAATAATCTCGATCTTTTTAAATATTTACAAAAGATTGGAATACTTCCAGATGATTCTAATGTAAGAGATAAAAATATAGGAGAAAGTAACTATTCTAAGTCTACAATTCAGCCTTGGTCTGTATGGCAAGATTGGAAATTAAATCCTTGGGATGCTGATATAGTTAAACGTATTTATAGAACTAAGGTACTATGTGGCAAAACTGAGGAGGAAGCTAGAATAGAAGACTATGAAAAGATTATCCATATATGTCAGGAGAGAATAAGACAATTACAAAATAATTAATATAATTTAAGGGTATGTGGATTCCAGAAATGGAGTCTACATACCCTTATTTTTTAATTTTGCTATTTAGATATATGATATTTGCTACAATATTTACACTAGTAAATAGTATAAGTAAGTAAATTCATTTTTCTAAGATATTTATTAGCTAAATCTACAGTATCAAAAGTAAGTTTAGTCTTACCAAGTTTATTAAAATGGTATCTAGGATATTTATTACTTAAATTGTCTCTAGGTCTCATAAAATATAATTTAAAGGGAACTCATGGCTTAGGCTGTGGGTTCCCTTATTTTTTTATTTCTAATCTTTAGCCCATAACTTATAAGTATCTTGAAAACTTCTAAATAATGCTTGAGAGTTCATGATTGTATCAGGTAATGATTTATTTAAAGTAACTAAATTCCAAGTATCATTAATTATTTTACCTGATAACTTATATGTAGCTGGGTTAGTTGAATTACCTAAATAGTCTAATATTGCTGCTGGACCATGAAAACCATCAAAAGCACTATGACCACCTTTATATAAGAGTTCAGTCACAGCATTACCTAAAATATTTTGACCATTAGCATTCTTTTTATGGTCTTTATACATAGGAGTAAATACTAATCCAAATAAACCTGCTACTATTAAACTAGCTAGTAAGTCAGACAAAGCTTTCTTTAAATTAGCTCTCTACTATTCATTTGCCCATACATTTTCTTTAAATCCATCAATTCCATCATAATGTAATTCTACTAAAGAATCTCTTAAACTATAAATAATCCCCTAAACCATGTCTGGAACATATTTAACTACTGGACAATCTTCATTACCTCCTTCTTCAAGAGTTACAGCTTCTCCCTGATTATTCCAATATAAAGGTTGTCCATTTCTAGTTTCCTATTCAAGATGAACAGATGTATTAGAAATCTGTCTAGATTTACCATAATTATCAATAAGACCATTCATCCATGTAGAGAATACTGCGAAATTTCTACCAATAGCAATGTTTTCATATTTAGCTTTTGAACTCTAGTTATAAGCACCATAGATAGTATCTGCTAAATTCTTGAATGTAGTTACTTGCTACTAAGTATAAGCATCTGGTAAATTATCTCCTTCTACTAAATTAGTACCTTGTTCCTAGTTAATCATTCTTAGCATACTTAAATATAAAGATCTCTATCTCTAATACTCCTTTTCATCACTCCTATCTCCTTTAGCATATTTTTCAAATCTCTTATCTTTACGCCAATCGTAAGTAAGTTCTCCGTCTTTTATAGTATAGGCATCAAATACACCATCATGTTTCATCTAAGCTACAAAAAGTACCATTCTATTTAAATAATCTGGACCATAAAGAGTTGAATAAGCCCAGTTCTCCCAATTAAGAATACCTCCACGACAAGTTTTCTAACCCTCAGAAATCTTAGCAATATCCATATTAGAAAGTCTATATTTAAGATTTAACTAATTAAGTTTACTAATAGTCATAATATTTTGAGGACCTTCTTCAATTACTTCTTTATAACCACTAAGTACCTCAGAAGGAGTTATATCTGTCTAATATTTATTAATACTTCTAGCTAGATTTTCAAATAAACCTTGAATAGTATCACGTACAGTTCCAGCTACATTTCCTGCAATATAACATTTGCTAACTGCTCGTCTAATAGGATCTATGAAAGATTCTATAGCTTTAGTTTGAGGTTCCATTATAGACTAATTAAATACAGATACCGATAGAAAATCATTTATAGTTTTGACAGTATGCTCTACATTCTTGTAATCATCTTCAGTATCTCCTTTAATATATAAGTCAAGTAAAATACCTTTAGTTCGAGTAAGCATCTTCTAGTATTCAACAGACTAAATATGCTTCTCTAGAAAATCTATAAGTATGTTTTCTACATTGGTTTCAAAAAAGTCAATACCTTTCTCATTTAACCAATTAGCTCGTCTATTAGAATCCTCAGAACGTTTAAATGGATTATATGCTTGTAGATTTTCTATATCCTGTTTTCGTTGTTCTCTCTCTTCTTCGTTAAGAGTATCATCTATAAATTCATTATAAGCATCAACAGGATGCATAATTCTCTTCATCCATCTCTAACCAAACTCTTTAAAACCCTGTTTTATATTAGTTCTACGAGTAGCTATAGAAGCTCTCTCTAAAGGAACATCTAAATAGTTAGAATTACCTATAGAATCAATTAAATGAGTATCATTAATACCTGTAAATTCCCATTTCTGACCTCTCATTTCATATCTAATTTTATTAATTTCAAATAAGATACTTTTCAAAAATTCTTTTTCGGAACTATCCAAGGACTAGTCAGTATAGGGGTTTTTAAATCGTAATTCACCATTCTATTTACTAATAGGATCAAATAAATTTTTAAATATTCTTACTTCATCACCTATAGTACTATTTCTTACAGCTGAGTATCCTTTAGCTTCAAAAAATTTATTCATAATTTTGCGCATAGGAGCGTATTCTTTAAGCATTCTATCTGCTACTTTATTTACAGCTTGCTAAAACATGAATCCAGTAACACGAACATTAGCATTTGGAATACTTTGTGGTTTAAATATATATTCAGGAAGTTGACCAAACTACTCATTATCTATAGATAAATCTCCATTATACATATTTAAAGCTCTAAGAGCAGAAACGTATACCTTAGCTAAAGTAGATAATGTTTTATCTGGAGAATATATTAAATTCTTAATTCTTCTAGGATCTTTAGGTAATCTATCTAAAGACTCTATTTTGTCGATAATTGTTTGTAATTTATTTATTCTACCTTCTACTGTTTTAGTAGTTTCAAGACCATCTACAATAGTTCCATCAAGATTGGTTTTAGATGTGACCTAGTCTTCGATTTCTTTTAATTCAGATACCTCTGGGGCACTACTCATAGCTTCTCTCCAAGTTTGTATCATTAGCTCAGCAGGGTCTATAGTTTCTACACTATTGTTCTTAAAATTATTCTCTATTTTATCCTAATTGTTTTCATTAACTACATCAAGAATAGTTTTAAACTATGGTAATAACATAGATATATCTATTTCGCAACCCTTTTTAGCATGGTAACTAGATATACCTACTACTTTAAGGGTTCCTAACTTAGGTTTAAATGGTAACTTAGGCAAAATCTAGTTAAGTACTGTAAGAGTTTTGATAGCTTCTATATTACCATAATTAGCCTTCATAGTAAAATTTTTACTATTTAAATCCATTAAATAGGAACCTAATAAATTCTCTCTTCCTTTATATTTAACTTTAGTGCTTACATCAAATGGAGTAATAGTAACTACATCAGTCTAATTAGTTCTTTTATTTCTAAATAATAGAATATTTGCATTAGTTAAAGTAGAATTATCAATTAACTCCCATTTATAATCAGGTTTTCCTTCCAAATCTGTATTATCTGATTCAAAGTATTTATTTAACTGATTCTAAATAAAAGCACTATTTTTTAAAGAACAATAAAATGACGGCAATCCCTATCTGTATGCTTCTTGAATATCAGATACAACACGATAAGTAGCCTTCTACACAGGTGCCGAATTAATTAATTCTTCCTCCCTAGATATAACTAAATCTACAAGTTTTTTATTATCTGCCCCTATTTTGGTATCTTCTATATGTATAGGTTCAGTGTCTCCAGGCATTAAAATATCCCAACCTTTATCTTTAGAAGGCTTAGCTATGGTTCTCCAATTCTGTTTAATCCAACCCTATGCAGACTCTTTAATACCCTAGGCTGTAACTTCTACTGTCTAATTAGGAAATATTCTGCTAAATTGAGAATTACAAGCTAAAAGATCTTCATCATTTATATCTATGGTATCTATGTTAGAATCAATAAAATTAGCTACAACATTATCGTATTTCTACATAGTATAACTACCATTATTATTCATATCATAACTAACAGCTTTAGATGCAGAAATATCAGTTATATTTTGAAACTAATTATCATACTTAACTCTAATAGGGATTAAATTAACTCTAATATCAGTAGCATTTATACCATTATTAGCTAATATTCTTTTTAAGAAAGCTAATTTATATTTATATTTCTCCTTTTTAACAGATGCCCAATCTGATTCATTATCTATGGATACTGCAAGATTATATATATCTAAAGTTCCGTCAGGTTTTATACATAAGTAATCAATATGACCTATAATATTTTCTAACTAATTACGTAATTTAGCAGATACATTAAGATTTTTAAGTAGATAGGGACGGTTTCCTCTGTTCTTCTTTAGTACTTCTCTTTCTACATCTTTAACTACCTTTCCTATTTTATCAAATACAGGTTGTAAGGAGGTATTTAAGGTTGCTCCAGCATAATGTCTATCATCATCCTAACTATTCGAAGACACTATAATTCTGTGAACATCAGCTGCATCTTTAGAAATAGTTTCCCAATTCTATTTACGAGTTTTAATAGTATAATCAGCTTGTTGTTCGGTGTATCCCTCTTTAATTAACTACTCTTTCATTATAGGATAGTACTCAGTATCAAAGTTTAGTCTAAACATAGGGGACTAACCATCTATTGTAAAGTATGCAGAATCAATAAATGTCTATGTAGTAAAATCTTTTCCAACATTTATATCAACATCATCAATAGGAGATTCTTTATTTGCAGAAAATTTATATTCCTTTTTAAGCTTATCTAGTTTATCATATAATAAAGTCTATTTATCATGCTCTAAACTATATAACACAGCCAGAGCACTCTAAATATCTCCTTCACTAAATCCCTCAATTAGAGATTGATATGAATTATATACTTTGCCGTTAAATAAATATTTACAACTCATTAGCAACCAAATTCTTTTATTTTACCTAATTCTATATTGTCTTTAATTAAATTAGCTATCTTCATATTCCTTCTTATAGCTGTTGAATTTTCAGATATTCCTTCTTTCATAAATGTATCAAAAGCTAATCCAGATTCAGCTATAGGATTTGCTATATTTTTAGGAAAATTATCAAATATGAATTTGAAATCTTCTAAGAAATCCTATCCTTTAAACTCATTAAGTAAACTCTATTTCTAAAACATTTTATCTGCTATCATATCTGCCACACACTCTTCAAGTTTATCCTACATTGCAAAATTAGTATAAGTATTGTTTATGTAGTTAAAATTTGTCTTAAATTTAGGATTCTCTTGATATTTAGCTACAATAGCTTGGTAACTATCTGGATATTTAGCTTTTAAAACACCAAGAAATATGTGAGACATTTCATGGAATACATCAGAAACATTAGCCTTACTACTATTTATATAAATTTGTCCATTATATATAAAAGCTCTAGCATTTTTTACATCAATTCCATTTTGTTTTCCAAAATCATTTAATTCAGTTTGAGACATAGTATTTATAGCTATACCAAACTTTTCATTAAAATACTGAACTGCCTATTCCATTGAAGCTGTGGTAGGTTTTGTAGCTGCCTCATCCCCAAATTTACCAGTAATATCTATCTTATTACCATTATTTTCTAAGTATTTAAGAGTTGCTATATTACCTCTCATTTCTTCTACTAAATAGCTTTTAATTTCAGCTTTATTTATCTAATCTATTATCTATTTACCTAATTTCTAGTTTTCTTTAATTAACTAATTAATATCAGTATTCTTGTTATCAGGAGTTTTTAATCCTTTTGTAAATAAATAAATAAATGCTGCTGCTTTTTCAGGAGTGTCTAAAGTTTCTATGCCTTCAATATCTGGAAATACTTTTCTAAAATCCAATAAAGTACCATTCATAGCCTATTTAAATATCTCTGGCAGTTTAGTTATATTAGGTAGTTGAATATCTAAAGTAGTTATAATTTGCCCCTCTTTAACTCCTTTTAATTCTATTTTAGAAGTACGAGGAGCAGTTGGGTGCATTTTTAATGAATACAATCCAGCTTCTTTAAGAGTCTAGGTATTATTCCAATTATCTATTTTAGCTTTAGCAGCTTCTAAAGAACTAAATGTTTGAGAATATGAATTAGGAGAAATTATACTTCTGGATATAGCATAATGAGTAACTTTTGTGCTAGGGTTATAATATTTATAAATATAAACTCCATGATACATTCCATCAGTATCAACTCCTTCTTCTGTTTTTACAGGACTAAATAAATACTTAGAATCATAACCAAAGTTATATACTTCACCTAAGGATGAATATGGAAAAGTTAAAATTAACTATTTAGCAGACTCTTTCTATTGTACTTCTTCTTTAGTTTTATATTTAATTTCTATCTTACCATCCTATATAGATATATCTGGATTTAAATTAGCTAATGCAGTTTTTAATAATCCAATTGCCTACTCTGGACTATTTTTAATTGTTTTAGTTAAAGATTCCAGCTTAATTCCCTATTTATCATACTATTCCTATAATTCTTTCCATTTTTTCTTAATTTCGGTTTGAGGAATTTTTTTATCAATAGGTTCTTTAATTACTTCTTTAATTTCTCCACCCGTAATTTTAGAAACTTTTGCTTTCATCAAATTGGGATCTGATAAAAATATATTATGTAAGAATGATTGTAAATCTTCCTAATTAAGGCTATTAAATTCATCAAAGGTAGGCATATCCTCTATATAATTAGAGAGCACTGAATACAGATTCTTCATAGTAAGTTTATATTCAAACCTATTAGAATGTTTAGAATCCTTTATACTTCTAATAGCTAATTCTAAATCAGACTTATTACTATCAGGATTATATTCATCTTGTATTTTATATAAAATAGCATTAAGTGTCTTAGAAGGAATTATATTAACACCATGAGTATCTTTAAAAGGTTTATATTTAGACTTATTATCTAAATAATCTAATAATAATTTCTCACCTGTAATATTATACTTATCCATTATAGAATCTAATTCACCTTGATACTCCTATAAATCCTCTCTAAGTACATTAGTATCTATAGCCTTCTTTATTTTCTATCTCTAATCAAGATAATTAAATAAATCTTTGGCTCCATAAAACCCATTTACAAAGAAAATATCAGAGCCACTTGGGCTAACTACTCTACCAAAATATTTAGTCCCATTTAACTATATCTAATTACAAGCTACTATAGTATGATTTTCATTAATATTTAATTCAGGAAAAGCCTCCTTTAAATCTGGATATTTATCCTAAAGTTCTCCAATAGTAGTATTACTAATAAACTCATGTTTCTTTACATCTGATTCTTTTAAAGCTTGTACTCTAGCCGCCCTAAAAAGAGCAGCTAGTTTAGTACGTTCAGCTTTAGGCAATTGAGTAATAAGCTCAACAGCTCTATTTATATCTACATCTTCATCAGTATTTTTTAATAATGTTTGTTCCTAGGTCTATAATTTACCCTCTACATAATTATTAACTAATACTTTTATATCACATCCCATTAATTAACAGTCTTTTATAAGTGAAGCCTTATTAGAAGTTATATACTAAGTTAATAAATTTCTAATACCATCTATAGTCTATTTCTATTCATCCATATCTAAGTCCTCAAATTTTCCATCGAAGTCTATAGTTTTAGTTAAAAATAGTACATTATGCATATTAGGCATTTCTAATGGGCTATTCTCACTAAAATTCTGTAATCTATTCATCTTACTTTGAGGGCTCTCATTTGCTACTGGAGGTGGAATTAAATCATATTCCTAATACTAATTACTGTTGTCCAATTTTTTGAGTATATATCCTCGAGTAGGGTCATTTACCTTAACAAATGGCTCCTAGTGATAGCTTTCTGCGTAAGTACTAATTATAGGAGCTGCTGCTATCAGGTAATCAGTATAGTTATATTCCTAGTCTGTTTCAATATCCCAATCCTAATCAGATATAAACTTTAAATATTGATTTAAAATATTTTTTGGATTAGTACAAACCTTGAAAGAAGTAGTAAGACGTTCCCCACCATACTAATTATTGTTTACTGCTATATTATACATTTGTAAAATATCTGCAATAGTATAATCTCCCTAAAACTATTCAGTTTCAAAATCTGCCATTCCTCTTAATATATCATCATAGGCTTCTCTAGACTATATAGTTATATCAGGGTTAAGCAAATCTATATCAGTTGCTAGTACCTCTGTATTGTTGTAAGGAACTAGTGTAAGATGTTTAACTAAAGAATTATTAGGATAGTTTTCCTTTAAGTAATTAAGAAACTCATGTTCAACCCAATGTTTTAAAGTAGCTATACCATTTATAGTACTTGGGTCAATTTTATTAACTTTAATGTCCTAGAAATAAGGATCAAATCCGTCTGCCTAATTAACAGCTATTGGGGTAAGGGTTCTCATAAATGCTAATGTATTTAATTTATCAACATACTTAATTACTCCATTTAACTATTTATCATTTACATTTTCAGAATTAGATAATAATTTATTAACTAATCTACTCTTAGATGCAAAGGTATTATTTGCTACAACAAGTGATTTAAACAACTATAAAATCTATTTATAATGTGGAATCTACTCCATCATTTCAAATACATTGACAGTACTTTTAATTATATCATAGTAATTAGATGCTTTCTTTCTATATTCATCATCTACTAAATATTGATATATATCAAAGTTATTAATTAAATCTTGTTCATGGGCAATATCTAACTGAGTTGCTATGTACTCTAGGTCCAAAGTAGGATTATTTTCGTGTAGTCTATTAATTAACTATTCTTTAGCCTATTCAGCTTCCTAAATCCCTTTTTCCTTAGCTCCTTCTTTAGGATATATTCTAGATACATTTATATTTAGAGCTTTTTCTCTATCGCGAATTATACTAGACATACGATTCATTCTAGAAAGTAAGTCTAATTCAGAAGTAGGCAATCCTTGATTAAGCCCTAACCAAGCAGATGATATTGTAGAAATTTCAGATGCGTCATTATATAAATTTCTAAATTCTTCTATATCACCTTTAAAATCTGAATCATTCCTGTACTATGCTCTAACTTGTCTTAATTTATCAATTAAATCTTGACAGTATCTAAGATAAGAGTTTACTTCAACATCATTAGTGTCAATTAATTCAGTTAAATCCACATCCTGATTAGTTATAGCATAATTAATATATGCTTGCATAATACTTCCCAATCCATTAATATCCTCTTCCTCAGATAATCCAGCATTCTATTTAACTAAATTATAAATATCAGAATTTTTTAAATAATTAGTTACGTATTTATTTTTATTTGTCCAAATATCTTGTTGTTCTCCAGTATTAATATCTTCTTGTGTTGTTTTTATTTGTCCATGTAAGAATTTATTAACACCTACAATGCCCTAAGCTAAGTTAATAGCCATAGCAGCATTACCACTTTCATTCTAGAACATATTAGGATTAGCTAACTAATCTATAAGTTCTGATACTGGACTAGTCATAAACGCAACCAAATCATTTATATTTAATCCCATCATCATTCCATATACATACATTCTAGCAAAGTTAGTTCCTGCATTTATCTTAGCAAGAATAAGCTCTTTAGCATTATCAGTAGCTGCAGAAAGAAGCTAGGAGATTAATTGGTCAACATATTTATAATCTTCATTATCAAGAACACCAAATTGACTCTACAATGTGGATTTTATTTGTTCATCATACTTATTTAAATCAGGAATATGATTAATAGTCTACTCTATTGGAGTACCTTTAGCCCTTCCATTTATTCTTTTATAAGTATGCTAAAACTTTAATTTATTTATAGCTTCCTAATTACCTGATTTTAGTACTTTTGTCCAATAATAAAAAGTATTAAACCATACTTTTTCACCATTAGCTGCCACACTAATTACATTTTTACCTACAAGGTTTTGATACTACATAATATACTTAGTCATAGGATTAAGCATATTTAAAGTAGCTGCCTAGTTACCCTTTGGAGAATTGTCAGCAGCTTTACGCATAATACCCATAGCAATAGCTGTATATGCCTAATCACGATTTCTAATATCATGTGATACCTAATAGATGTTTGCAGAAGCTACATTTTTAAAAGCTGACTCTGCTACATTATCAGAAATAAGGTAATTCTCATGTTTATTAATAGTTTCTATTAAAGTATCTAATACCTTAGCATCACCTGAATAATTAATACCATTATGTTGCTCAGCAATTCTAATTATTTTAGATAACTATCTAATGAAAGCTGCATTACCCAATTTGTGTACATTCTATAATACTTCATTTACATCCTAGTTTTCAGCTAAATTAATTAAAGTATTTATATCACTAGATATATCATAATCACCTTTATATACAACAACACGTTTAGGAATAGGTAAAGTTTTACTAGCTTGTAAAGCCTCTACATTATTATAATTAAATAAAGGACTCCATCCTATATAAGCAGCATTTTCATCATAAGATTGTCCCATTATATAAGCCTTATCAATATCATAATCAGAACCCTACAAATAAGTCTAGAAATGACTTACATAAGAGATATTTTTAGAGTTTTCAGTCCATGCTATATTTTTCATAGTCATAAAAGACTATAAAGATTGAGCAGGAATACGAGCCGCTATAAAATTCTGAGAATCTAAGAAACTAACATATCGTTTATGTGCTTCTTTTCTTAAGAAAGCCTCTAATAATTCTTTATACTTAGCTTTATTCTCTTTAGACAAAGCTACAAGTTCATCTTTAGACTTTTGTTGATTAGTAGTTGTAATACTATCTAACTAAGCTTGTAATAAATCCTTTACATCCTAACTAATTAACTAATTTCCCAAGAAGAAACTGCTTGCAGACTTAACATGATTAAAGGCATCTCCACTGTATACGTTAGAGTTATTTACCTAAGCTAATTTGTAATTATCAGCTCTATAAATTTTAGCAATAAGTGAAGCCCTCTATTTAGCTGCATCTGTTTTGTTACCTAAGGCTATTTCAAAGTCAGATAATGGAGCTATTTCATATAAAGTATTGGTCTTATAAACAACCCTACCTTTTACTATCTATTTAGTAGATTCAACGTATTGTTTTACATAATCAACACGTCTTTGTACAGAAGTGGGGTCATCTAAGTCCCTTAACCTATACTAATTAGAATCTAAAACTACACCATCATTATTTATAAATTCTCCATCTTTATAAGTAATATCAGGTACATTTACCCATTTACCTACTTTAAATAAATCTCTATTACCTTTAGTTAAATAAATTTCTTCTTTATCATTAGTACTTAACTAATTAGCATCAAATCCTTTATACTATATATAATCATTATTTTTTACAGGAGACAACGTAACTAATGTAGTGTTTCCAGTATCTTTTACAAATGCAAAATCATAACTAGTATTAGCTGGAGCATTTACCTTATTAAATTTCCTATAGAAATAATCTTCTCCCTATTTAAGAACTTCAGCAAGAGATTCATTTTCTATACCAAATTTATCTTTATAGATATTAGACATCACAAGTTCAGCGGCATAATTCTATAAACTTCCCTACATAATAGTTTTCTCATTACCAAATCTATCAGTATAAGTTCCATTATAAATATTATTTAATTCTGCTTGAACTAGAGCTTGATGGTTAATAGCCTTTCCTTTAGGATTAGTATAAGCATTTCTAATAACAGGGGAATCAAATATATTCATATATTCTCCCGTTTTAGAATCCTACCATCTAAGTAAAGAAGGTCTTAAATCATGTGGTCTAACTATATTTTCCTAATAAGTGAAATTAAATTGAGGTTTTTCTCCTCTAACTGTACTTCCATCTGGCAATACAACTTCTCCAACTAACTAAGTAGCTATAGCCGATAATTCAGATGAATCTGCAACCCATTTACCATTAATTTTAGTTAAATTTAATTCTGCTGTAGGAGAAGTTATTTTATATGTGCCTTTTTTATAATCAACTTTTATAGATACATTATTAGCTATTTCTATATCATTAATTCCGTCCTTAAACTTGTAATAGTCATCCATAGAATTTAATTCTACAGTATGAACTTTACCTTCTGAATCAATAATATTTACATTATCTGTAGGCATAAACCAGCTTTTATCAGGTCTTACCTCTACTTCTTGTTGTTTTCTATTTAAATATCTCTAAATAAGCTAATGATTATAACTAGTTATGTCCTATGTGTCAATTCTATCAGGATTTTCTATTCCTAATTTTTGTACTTGATTCTCTAACTATACTGTGGATTGTCCATTTATAAAGAACTCTCCTATTGAGTTAGTTTCAGCATTATAATCCTTATGCCCTTGTAATAATGTAATTAAGGACTATTTATAGTCTTCCTAAGCTCTTTTTAATACATCTGTTGCCATTAGTTTTTCACCACCAAATTCAAAATATTGAATCATATGGTAGGCTGGAACCATAACACATCCAGAGCCTGGGTGTTTACGTTTAATAGCCTCTTTATTAATAGTACTAGCTAATGTTGCAATAAAATCGGAATATATATTAGGATCACTAAATGGTATTTTAAAGTTATCCTACTAATGATTCTTACTTTTATAAAAGACAGATTCTACAGCTTGCATAATTACATGTTGTAAACTTTCTCTATCTTTAATAGAAGATGATTTCATCACAATTCTTCCAATAGCATCATATAAGTCAGATTGAGCCTATTCAGGATTATCAAAGTTCTAAATAAAAGTGTCTACAGCATCACTCATTTTCTTAGTAGTAGCTAAAGAAGCTCTTCCAAGACCCTAAAATATTTCATCAGTATTATCATATGTAAATCCATATGCTGATGTAGCAGTAATAACCTAAGAGAACTCTGTAAGTTCAGAATCTATAATATCATGGTCAGCATTCATCTACATTCCAAGACCGTCTGAATCTACTTCAAAATAACTAAGGTCTGTATCATCATACCACGCACTAGACTAATTAATATTCTATGCTCCATTTTTTACTGCTGTATTATTTAAAGCATAACCTATATGATACTATTTAAGAGGTTGTATATAGTTATCCTAATCAAGAGGAACATTATCAGCACCTTCATTAACTTTATGACCAACCGCATTCATAAAATTAACAACTACCTCATTACTAAATTCAGAGTAATTTCCTTTACTATCAACACAGTTAATTCCTCCTAAAGCTGTATGTAATTCAAATAAAGAATTAATAGTATGCTTATTAGTCATTTCTGGATTAGACTAATCCATTAAAAATTCCTATGCCTATTGCCAAGTGTCAAAAGTAGCATGATTACTTTTCTAGTTAGGGGAATCATAAAATACGTGATATACTTTATGTGAAGGAGCTTCTATACCTTTAATTACAGGCGCTTTTGTGGTATAATATAGAGTATTTCCCTCTTTAGTTATAGTTTTGTTAAAACCAGTAATTTGAATCTAATCACCATATTTATCTTTATAGTATAACTAATTGTTTTTAACCCCGTCAGCATTTCCGAGAATAACATTATTAAACCATCTAACTGTAGCTAAAGTTTTAGATTCATTAAGATTACCTAAAGCTATGGATTGCATTAAATCCACATCACCCTTCCATTGTAAATTAGTCATCTTTTTAAACATTCTAAAAAGACTAGTATGGGAATTTAAGGAAGCTCGCATAGTTTCATTAGTGATAGTATCAGTTGCAAACTTAGCTAAGAATGCAGTACCTGTTACTGGGTCATAAGCGTGCCAAATAGGTTTTTTAATAAATCCTACAGCCTGAGAACCTAATGCTTTATTCTCCAAAATAGACTAAAATGGATTGATTTGAGCAGAACCATCTGCAGAATCGATATCATCCTCATGGTCGCCCCTATAATTATATACTGAAGCACTTTCATCTCTAATTACTGCACATTTAGTCTTAGCAGAAATACCATTTATAACTTTAGGTAGGCAGTACTGTAAAGTAGCAGGTATAATTACATTACGTTTAAACTAAGTACCCTAAGCTACATTAGCTATCATAGTCATAGACTAATGATAAACATTATTTATAAAACTTGATATATTAGCAGGTATTGTAGTATATTTTAAGTCAGCAACAGAATTAGTTGTATTTAAGAATACTTTAGCCTACTAGAAAGTATTTTCATTTACCTATATTTTAGCCTTTTTAAAAAACTCCTCAGAATTATCACAAGATTTTACTAAATTATAAGTAGTTTGTTTAGCTTTATCTGGGTGATTAATTTCAGAGCCAGTTAAACTCATACGTAAGTTATTACTTAAGAACCCTTCAACATAAAAGAATTTATCAAGCAATGGATTTACTACAATATCCTTATCAGAATCTATTTTAGTATTTGATATAATATTTAAACCATTCTATTTAGCTAAAATCAACTTACCAGTTTTAGCATCTACCCAGTTTTTAAAGAAAGCACTTCTACCCTTAGAATCATTCTTATATAATCCTAAAATAGTCTACATGATAGGATTATTAGAAATAGATTCAGGTAACTTTTCACCATAATAATTATCTACTGAATCATTTAAATTAACTACCTGATAAGTGCAATTATTATCAAGAAAGTTTTGTACAAATAAATGTTTCTATTGCTCTAAGAAGGCATTCAAAGTAGCTTTGTTAGCATATAACTCTTCGGCATAATACTATAAGAGTTCATTTACAGCTAAATGTTTACCTGCCTTTCTATAATCAGCATCCAAAGTAACTTTCTCGCCAATGGAATCAGCTAATTTAATCAATTCCGGCTCAGTAATATTGGCTAACATCTATTGATAGGTATAGTTAGTTTCATACTAATTATTATAAGCATCAGTTAATCTTTGCAGCTTATTTTTAGTTGAACTCCATACATTTTTATAGAAAGTACCTATAGTCTTAATAGTATTGTCAATTATAGTATCTTTTAGATTTTCATCATTTATAATATCATCCCCAAATAAATTCTTAGTAATTTCATAATTAATGAAAGTAGTTTTATCAGAATAAGCTGTAGGCTATATTATAAATGTTCCATATTGTAAATAGCTTCCCCAGAACTTATTAAATACAGAATGGAAGAATAACTCTCCTTGTGAAAAATTTTTCAACTATTTAGATTCCTACCACTATGAAGTAGCTTCCAGGTCATGTTGAATACCTCTAATTTTAGTAGAATCTTGCACGAAAAATAAACTACCTGCATTAGTATCCTACTATTTAAATAAATAGTGATGAATATTAGTACCTAATTTATTCACACTATTATTTGGAATATTATCACCAGCTTTATTTTTGGTAGTAGCTTTGGAAGCTTCTCCTGACTACATAGAATAGGCATCACTCCAAGCTTCAAGTACACTATCTTTAAAAGAAGCAACTGTAATTTTTAAGTTATTAAACATATTAGTAAACAGTTTGCTCTTTTTATTATTTTCATAAATTCGATAAATTCCATCTTTACCTGTGTTAGATAAATACTGTGCGAAATCCTAATCCCCAGCTTCATCATAGAGATAATTAACATAGGCTGCTTTAATAGCTAATGTAGTTAAATCCTTTAAGTTATCCTTATTTAACTATTGAAATATCTCAAGCTGCTGAATCTTCTATGAAGGGTTATCTAGAATTTTTAAACCTAAATGGTCATCAATAAAAGATAATAGGTCTTTTAATTTTCTTTCTCGTTCAGTGAGTTCCTCATTTCTAAGTAATTTCTATCTAAAGGAGGTTAAATCAATTTTATTTAAATCATTAAATAATTCATTATTCTAATATTTACCATCAGAATTTAATATCTGAGTAGATATATAAGTAACTTTTTCGTCTCCGATTACTATAGAATACTGTTTATTACCATCTACGGTACTAATAGTATTAAACTACCACTTCTTACGTCTAGCTTCACGTTCAGAAGCTGAAGCGTTATTAATATTTCTATTAATTCTTACTCTAGTTTTATAAGTGTCTGCATTATTAAAGTATCTTTTCTTTACCTTAATTTGAACCATACCAGTTTCACCATCAAAAGATGTTTCAAGATAATGCATAGTAGTATTTCTAGCTATAATACCTGATATTTCAACAGATAGCTAAGCAACTGGACCGTTTATTTGCTTAACATTTCTTAATTCCTAAGATCTTAAAGAATTTGGATTACTTTCATTTAAAGCGGCTTCATACAATGAATATAATATATTTAAATCATATTCAGTAGTTGAAGTAGTATTATTTAATGGGATTGTATCAATTAATCTCTGGCTGCTTCCTTTTACTGGTTCAAATAACAAACTTAAAGCTTTATATAACTAATTCTATGGATTATCATGTAAATCTGTTAAAGCTAAAGCAAAATCATTAATAGCCTGTTTTCTATTATCAATATTTTTAGACCATTGAAATAAATCAAGTTTGTTATACAGAACATCATCAATAAGATTTCGAGCAGCTACAATAACCGAAGTGCTATTTAATCTTCTATTCTAAAATTGGTCAGTTTTATAACTTAACACTCTTATCTAATTTAGAAATGCATCAGTTATTTTTGCTACATATTTTTCAGATTTTACAGATTCACTTGTTTGCCAACCTTTTTTCTAGTTTGTTGTATCCTATTCATATGAATATTTAGTGGGGTCTCCAAACTCCATTCCTTTCTATCCCTGTTTGATGTCAATAGAATCTCCTAAAGAGTCTACTACCATTTCATCGAAATGAATTAAAGAAGTATATGCATTTGTGGCACCTAATAAATCATTATTTTCTAACTCAAAACTATCTAATATATCTTTAACTGTTTTTCCATCTATTTCAGTATTTAATAAATCTTGATATTTATTATTTAATATCCTTTTAACTTCATAAAAATAAGGAGACAAATGGTCTGCTGAATATAATGTATTCCTTACATTATCTTGCTATTTTCCGGATCTATAAATATTAAATAAGGTCTTGCTAAAATCAGGATTTTGTAATAAAGTATTTATTACCTAAGTATATGTCTACGTATTAGATATTTTATCATAATTATTAAGTCTTTTAGAAGATAAACTATCTAAAGTCTATTGTAAATTAGGAATATGTTTTATATGGTCATAGAAAGCTTGCATTACATAAAAATACTTACCTCCTATAAATCCTTCTTCATTTACAAATTCATTAGGTAATTTTTCATACTTAGAATCTACTGACTTTAAATACTCTACTATCTATTTAAAGTATTTATTTTTAAGATTAATAAGATTCTAATTTAATATACTATCTAGTTGTATAACTATGGCTCCATTAGCTACATTATAATAACATGCTGCAAAAAGATTATCCTTAAATCCTTCCTTTAGTTGTCTAATAATGTTATATGCTCCGGTACCATATATTTCTTTAAGATGTTCATCTAAATTAGTCTGATTATTATCCATTATTTCAAATGATGTTTTAACTTCAATAGAGTTATCTCCTTCTGGAGTAGACCCAGACGAATGTTCGTCTAAGTCTACATGAAGGGTTTCTAACACTTGCGCTTTAAGGTTATTAAACTTAGAAAGTAACTCAGGTTTTCTAGATACTAACTAAGCAATAGCATCATCCATAGATTTATTAAATCCTTGAATAGATTTCTAAATAGCATCTTCAGAATCCAATGAATCCAATTTATATCTAGTTGTCTTAGGTATTCCCTATTTATTTATAAATCTATCAATAAATTTATCAGCATTTTCATCACGTGAATAAGCTATTAAAGCTCTACCTATATCTGCTGTACTATAGGTATTTAACAAATTACATAATGCCATTAGCATTCAAATATTTTATATAATTCTGGATAATTCTCTTCTATTAATCCAGTTATATCTAAGTAATCAAAGTTATCTTTCAAGTTATGTAATGCTTCTGAAATCTAATCCTCATTAAGGGTCTTAGCATTATTTATAAGAGTGTTTAATTCCTATATAAAGCTATTTAAAGTATCAGCATCATTAATTTGTTCTCTAAACTCTTGACTATTTAATAACTAATTAAGAGCTACTGATTGTTTTACTTCTTTACCCCCAAAATTAACTAACTAATCAAATCTATTAGCAGCTTCCTATACCTAATCACCTTTAAGAGTCCAGGTTTCAGTATCTAGTTCATACTCAGTTCCATTATTATCTACTATTAATTTAGATTCTCCATTAATACTCTTGGTCTTTAAATTAAAATCTCCTTGAACCTAAGAGCTAATTATATCCTTTAAAGTCTGTTTCTTAACATCCCCTGTTTTCTAATAAATATAGTTTACAGGTAACTCTAAAACCTAATCCTAACCAACTGCTTTAAATACATCTATTATTGAATCTCTAGTAATTTCATTTAATTTATCAACAGCTTCCTCTAGAGTGTCTTCATCAAAATTAAAACCTGAGTCATTGACCTATTTAAGAACTTCTGCAGCTACAGGCATTCTCTATTCTAAAGGAATTACTTTAGGCTATGTAGTTGCTGGAGCAGTGCTAGTCTAAGTATTTGTAGAATTAGTTGGACTCACTGTATTATTTAATAATTCGTCAATAGATAAATCAATTCCAGCGGCTCTTAAATCATTGTCTGAAGTAAATAACTCATCAGAGGTTTTAATAGGATAAAATACTGTATCTTTACCAGCTTTAATACTAATTATATCAGTGGAGTTAGCACTCTCTTTAGTTCTAGATATGTCAGGATTAATAAAGAAACCATAAGGGAATCTAGCATCATCTGCTCTCATTAATGGATTATTCTTATCATATTTTCTATGAATATCATCAGTAGTACCATGGAACATTAAATCAAACATATCTGCAAGACTTCTATCAGGATGTTCATTTGGCTTAGCTTTAGTATTAAGTCTTGTTTTTAACAATCCTCCATCACCAAATAAATCTCCTATCTAAGTACTTACTGTTTTCTTTTCTCCATTATCATTCCAAGATACTTTAGCAGATTCTGTATATGTACCTGAAAGCTAATCAGGATTATACTAAAAGAATGTAGTAGTTCTAAGAATATTACTTAAATATCTTGGAATAGCTGACCATTGCTCACCTTGTTTATAGGCTATATCTATTACTGTATCATCGTCTCTTTTTTCAACAATACGTAAATCAGAAGTAAATAAACCCGAAAGAGTTCTCTAATGATCGGCACTATTTATATCAATAAATTCATTTTTACCCCAAGGAGTATCTGGCTATCTAGTTCCGTCTGGATTTTGAGCGCCTGGATGTAATAACTAAAGACCTAATGTATCTACATAAGGAGAAGGGCATATAGCTCCTAATATTCTATTACTTAGCTAATAGAACTACTTAGCTTTATCGGGAGTTATAACTATTAAGTTAGCTTCTGATTTACCTTTATATGCATTACTCCCAGCTACATTAAATCTCTAAATATGAAAATCATTTTTAGTAGAGTATCCCAGTCTAAATGTAGGTATTTCTCTACAAATTTCCTAGTTAAACTTTTCTAAATTGGTTAAGTCTTCTCTAGTTAGCTTTTTATTAGCTAAATAAGAATCAACATTAACCCCTTGATTATTAAATAAGTAATTTTGAGTTTTAATTAAAGTTTCTACTTTTTTGGAATCATAGTTATTTTCCTACATCCAATTATTTAAAGCTTCATTAAACTTACTTAAAGAAGCTCTCCAATTCCATAAGGAAACAAACATCTGTATGCCATGATAATTAGCTCTATAAGGAAGCCTAGTTTCATCACCTCCCTAAATTTTATTACAAAATTCATTGCTAGTCATTTGACTAAATGTCATACCATAATTATGAAGTCTAATCATTCTGACTATAGGCTAATTATGCTCTGGATCTTGAATTTGGTTTATGTACTACTTAACTAAGTCCTCTGGTTTTAATAAAGTGTCAGAAGATACAAATACTACTGCTTTACCTTTAATAGATGGGTCAATGTTTAATAAAGTAGGATCTTTAGCTGCATAAGTGTACACTTCTGAAAATACAAATCCAGGATTTCTATCCTTCAAAGTATCATAGTCTGTTGTATCAACATTATTAGGATTAACTCTACCTCCTAGTCGTATCTCTGGTCCTTTTCTTTTAGTAAACCATACATGCTTATTTCTAACTATTGCTTTACTAATATCAATAGAGAATTGTCCATTTTTATTATACTAATTAATCCAAGAATCAAACAAATTAGACCATTTCTAAGCTCTGTTATCAATAGTCTTTAATATGTTCTCTAATTTAGATTTTCTTTCATTAGAAATAGTCGAATCAGAAAGCTCTTGATTAATTCTATCCTTTATTTTAGATAGATTACTAATTAAAGTCTCTGGATTATTAATGCCAGCTAAATCAAATTTACATATCTAACCCTTTTTATTCTTTACTTTAAATATAATATTAGCCACATACTTATTTCCTTTATAAGTCATACCTACTTCAGGCATGGGCTTAAAAGATGGCTAGATTTCACCCTCAGTTGACCTAATTTCAAGTTCATAAGTACCTGCTTCCCAATCAGCTTTGTTAAAGTTACTAGTTATACAAGTTGGCATTACTCTAGTATGTGTGCCAAAAATAGTTTCATCATAACTATGATTGAATATCAAAGCCGATTTTACCTAATATAGCTATTGCTCTAATAATTTCTTATCTTTGTACCAAAATACACTATTCTAATCAGTTAAAGCAGAAATATTCCGTAGTTCTCCTGTTTTCTAATCTGGTCCAAAATGCCAAGCATTACCTTTATAGTCTTTGCCATCTTTACCTTTATGAGTTTCTTTTACAGCCTTAGCTCCAATTAATGTAACATCACCCCAAGACATTACAGTAAAATCACTTTTTATTGAATCTTCTATTTCATGTAAATCAGGAGTTTCTTCTTCAGAGTCAATTAACTAATTAACAGCTTCTTCAGTATCTTTATCTATGTTTAAAGATTCGGGTGCTTTAAAGTCTGTGGGATTTACAGCTTGCTAAGTAGGTTGATTATTCTACTAATTATTTTGTTGAGAAGTAACTCCTTCAATAGGAGATAAATCTAACTAATTAAGAATATTAAGTTTTCTTTCCTTTAGCTAATCTATAGTACTCTTACCATTAAGTTTATCTTTGAGGCTTGGGGCTTTAGCTGTATAATCATCCTATATATTTTTACCTATAATATTACTTAATCCATTATCAATAAAGATAGAAGCAGTTTTACCACGACTCATTAAAGTATATAAGTCTTGTAAGAAATTTCTTATATCGATATCTTCATCTGGTTTAGTGAATGGCTAATCAATTACAACATATTCAAACTCCTAACCCTGCATCTAATCTTTAGATAGTACTGTAGGATTTATACCTGCCTACTTCATAGCCTGGTAAGCAGCACTAGAAGTTTCACCAATAAAACCAATATCAGAAGAAGTTTTTAATTTATTAATAATATCATTAGATAACGTTGGTGTAATTAGATCACCTGTTAAACTATTACCATTATATATTCTAAATCCTAACTTGGGAATTAACTAAGCCACTTGTTTCCAATATGCAGACAAATCAGCTTCTGACATTTCTTGCAGGTTTGTAAGAACCTAAGATAATAGACCCTTTACATTATTTAAGTTAGCCTATTTCTAAATATTATTATCTCGTAATGACACACTTAACTCTGGGGTTCTAGATGCAAATAAGTCAATAGCACGCATATTTCCAATTAAACTATGCTAATTGAAATAACCTTTCTATTTTTCGTCTCCTAGCAACATTAAAGTGCCTCCTACACTCTTCATATACTAGTCGAGGACTTGAATTACTGGGGCTGGGATATGAGTAGCCTCATCAATAGCTAATATATTAGGGATTTCATCTAACTAATTAAATGATAAATCCTTCTTTAATTTAGTCTAAGCAAATTCATTTGCTTTATAATCAAAGTACTAAGAATCTTTAACTAACTAATTAGTATTTGGATTATATTCAATGTCTAAATCTGATTTTAGGTCTTCCCAAACTGTATCTCCTAAAAGTTTTTTCATTAAGGATTCAATATCCATTGATTTTCCCTTATTAAAGGAGTTAACTAATCCTAATGCTTGTGTGGATGTAGGTCCAACACATAATACTTTAGTTTCTGGTCCTAAGAAATCAATTACTGATTTACCCACTACAGAAGTTTTTCCACTGCCTGCATCACCAGTAATGATTACTGTATTATTAGCATTATATAAGTTACTGCCTGACTTATCAAAAGCATATTTCATTATATCTCTATAAGTCTAAGTAGTCTAAGCGATTGCTACTTTAGAAGCATATTCCTAACTAGCTATTGGTGCTTTTTCAGCATTTTCTCCAACAGAAGACTTTAGGTAGTTATAATAATCTACGGGATTCAAAGACAACGTAGTAGCTAAATACTACAATTTATCAAATTCTGATAAACTACCATATGACATTTTGGGGTTTAATCTAGTTACTTTCTAATCACCTAACTAATTAAAATTAATTAGTTTGTCGAGTATATTAGATTCTTTTAAAAATTCTGATACTGATAATCCAGATTCGGAAAGAGCTTTCCAAAAGTTAGTAAATAAAGTTCTCTCATAGTTGAATAACTAAATATCAGAAGTATTATCATCAATAACACCATTAAGTAAATTATAATGCTTATCTTTTACATCAATTACAAAATGTTGTTTATTAGCTTGCCATAAACCATTAAAACTTCTAGTTAATGCTTTATCAGTTTCTTCAAACTATCTTCTCTTATTTATATCATTATTATTAGATAAATCAATCCAAGCGTCAAGAGTTTTTATAAACTAATTAAGCTATTCTTGGTATATAGCTGCATAATCATCATCAATTTCAGGAAGCTCTTCCCAGTTTTGAACAGTATCACTATGTTTTTTAGCATACTCGTTCATTACTTTATTATGTCCTATAACATTATTACCTGTAGGAGTACTAGAAGCTGCATATAAATATGTAGCTATCATAGCTAAGGCATCTCTAGTATTCTAGAGAGTTTTCATTTGTTCACCGTCAAGTACTAATTCTCCAATATTTTCAACTTCATCAAAATTAGTATCTAATTTAGTTAAAGTATCAATAACATCAGGCATTTGGGTCTTATCAAGAACTTTCCCTGCAAGAGATTTAACTAATTCAATTACTGGATTTTTAATAGTACTCTATATAGAATTATGTAATTTAACTATAGCATTATTACTTACATCAGCTACCAAAGAATTTACTTCATTATCCACACTCTGAGTTAAATTCTTAACATAAGCCTCAATATCAGAATCTAACTAATCCTATATTCCAATATCATCATTTATCAGTTGAGATATGCTAGTATCAGGATTAATTACACTTACTAAGTCAGTAAGATTACTAATTATCTTGTCAGACTATTCTTTAGATATTTTAAACTCATATAAAGATAACAAATCTTCTATTATATTCTTATGTTTAGGAGCTAGCTTCCATATTTGATTAAGATTCTATATAGTAGCTTGAGGATCATTTATATTAGCTATAGTATTCTATATCTAATCCTATAATTCCGGGTCAGTAATAGTTTGCAATTGACTGATAATGTCCTATTTTTGAACATCGTCAATGTCATATAACTAAGTAGGATTATCTATCAGTTCCTAAATAGTCATATCAAATTCTCCATCAATCATAAACAAATCTTCAGGATTTAGTTCTTCTCCTTTAAAATTTGTATAAACTTTAGGAATACTTGCTGCTTTCTATTTAACTAAGCTTTTAGTTTTAGCTAAAGCACTATTTTTAATAGTATCTAAAACTTCTTTAGTATTACTTAAATCTGTATTAAGATTACCTAAAATACTCTTAACCTCATTACTTAACGGTGCTAACTATATTTTTCTAGCTAATACATCTTTAATTCTCTTAGGAATAAGTTTCTTTAGTGTTCCTGCTGCTATGGGGTCTAACTAATTACCTACTACGGCTAACTACTACATAATATTATTAGCCCAATCAGCATCTTTCTAATCATTAAGAGCTTCAATTTGACGTGTTCTATTATTCTTACGATTAATAAAATCTTCATCAGTTTCTATCTCCTAACCACTAACAGGGTCTACTAATTTACTATTTCGAGCATTATATTCATCATCTGATTCTGTATCTAATTTAGTATCATAATTAGCATAACTAGATATTAAATCTTTAGAATCTAACTAGCTGATTATTTGCTAGAATTTCTAATGCCACTATTTAAATTGGGGAGCATTATCTGTTAAATTATGTAGTTCGGGATTGATAATTTTTTCAACCTATTTAAATCTATCCCAAGATTTAGTTATTGCTTCTTTATCCTTAAATTTCTACTTATCTAAAATTAACTATTGCCATTCAAGTTTCTCTTCTGGAGTTAATTCACTTACCTATTTGGTTCCAAATTTCTTTTTCCATTCTCCCTCATAATCTATGTCTAAAAATGGATTGTGTAGATTAGGGTCTAGTGCAAAATTTAATTTACGAGTATAATCAAGAGAAGTATCACCTGATAAAAACTCATCTTTAGCTTGTCTAGCTTGTTCTACTTTCTATTGTAATACAGCAAGAGCATTACTTCTATTTTGTTGCTATTCAGGAGTTAAAGCTCTAAGTTTCTAATCAGTAATTCTGTTAGAATCAGTTAATTCAGTAGATCCATCAAGGGTTTGAGAAGCAGTTCTATAATTTAATTCAGCTTTAATTAAATTAGAAAGAACTTCATTAAAATCTTCATAATAATTAGTTAAAGGGGCAACATCCTTATACATCTAATATCTTTGTTCCCCTAATACCATATTATTAAATAACTAATCATCATTTAAACCAACTTGATTATTATTTATTACAGCATCAATGGCAGTAATTTTATCATTAATTAAATCTGCTATCTTCTAGTTCTAAGAATCCGCTTCATTATTAGTAGTGAGCCATACATTCTCACCTTTAGAAGTAGTTTCATAATCACTTGCTGATAACTTTGTACTTCCTAATTTACCTTTCTTACGTAATTTTTCAACCTAATCACGTAATTCATCCACATGACCATTTCTAATTAGGGTAGCTAACTCTTCATTAGATTTATCTCTCTTGTATGAGTTTCCATCAAAAGCTTCCTTAGCATAAAAAATACCTCCACCAAGAGCACCTCCTAAAAATGACATAGAATATCTCTCAAGAGCATTGTCCCATGCACCTACATCTTTAGTAGAAGTATCTGCCCCTAAAAATCCAGCTAACTAATATATAGATTTAGCAGTATCTGTAACTAATTCTTCACCTACTTCTTCTAAACCTTCACCTGCTGCTTTTCCAAAGAATCCAGTAGTATGATATTTTAAATCATCAGCATAATTACCTAAAAATGACTTAGTTGTATTTAATGCTGCATGTATTTTCTATACTAATTTATTAGCAGGAGTATCATTAGATGCATTTATTTGTTCAAATACTGATTTTAAACCATTATGTTTAACTCCCTTATCATCAGTAAATCCAAGTAATTCATTTTTAATAGCCTTTCTAGCAGCTTTTACACTATCTTCTGTGGCATCATCAAAAAACAACTCTCCAAGATGTGCATATTTATCAATAGCATACATACCTAAAGTACTACCTAGAGCTATAGCTGCTGCATCCTATTTAGAAGCTCCATGTTGTAAAGCATCCCCATATACATCAGAATTAGATACAACTGCCATATAAGCTAATGAAGCATCCCTACCCAACTAAGTAGACTCTTTCATTGCTTTTTCAGCGGCTGGAAGATATTTTTTAATACAAGCAGCTCCTAATACACTATCTTGCCAATTACCAGTTTGAGATAATGCTTGCATAGGCATAGAAGAAGCTTTAGCCTTATATAGCTTAGCTGCATTTTCCATTGCCTCTTCTACATAATTTTTACTACCTTTTAGTTTATTAATAGCCTAAGCAATACCTTTTTGCTAACCCCATTGTAATGCTACATCAGAGATAAGATTACCAAAATTTTCAATACTAAATGTATGTTCTTTAGCATAATCGGAAGTACCTGAAGTGAATTTATCACCCATAGCAGCAATAGTATTCATCCACTTAGGAGTTTCTGAATCACTAAACAAAGCGGTTGTCATTCCATATAACATAGGAAGAGATTTTGCCATTTCTCTAGCTATTAAAGCAGTAGAATAGACAGTCCCTACAGGTCCTCCTATAAACATAGGAATAAGAGTTGCTACATTTTTAGCAATTACTCCCTTAACTGATTTCTCAACATCATCAGAATCAAAGAAATCATATTTATTTAACTTAGTACCATCTACAGTAAGAGTATCTAAAGAAGACAATACCTATTTTCCAATAGGGCTTCTACCTCCTAAAGTTTCATAATAGTATGTTCCTTCACTATTTAATTTAAAGTCTCCTTTTTTATGTTTAGTACCATCTTTATCAACAGTATCTTGGTCATATTGTGCCAGAACTAGAGGGTCTGAAAATAAAGATTTTAACCAACTTAAACCGAAATCAGACTTACCATTAAATAATGCATTATCATTTGGTGTCCAATTTTCAAATTTACCAGTTTCAGAATTAAATATTTTCTAAGTCTAAGCTATTTCAGAACGACTCTATTCTGGTTTACTCCAAACATTTATTCCCTCAATACCAATTTTTTGTCTATCTGGATTGTATCCTCTACCAATTTTTAAACCGTTACTTCTAACTTTGTCATTAGGAGTTCTTAACGTATCAAATACGCTAAGTTCTAATCCAGCTGGAGTTTTATCATTTTTAAAGTCTTTAAAATCCTACAATCTCTAATCATAATATTGGTCAAACTTCTTTTGAGAAAATTGTCCATCATTATCTTTAAAAACAGGATTATTTTTGATAAAATCAGACTTTAAATACTAATCTTTCTTTAAAAATTGTGTATTATCTATACTCATATCCGCTATATCTTTAAAATCAGATATAGAAAAATCAGGATTATTTAAATTTGCTACTAGCCAATCATTCATAATACGTCAGCGCTTGTAGTTTTTGCATCATTCATTTTCTAGAAGTTCCTATATTTCATTTCATATTTAAGAGCTTCATCATAATCTAAGTTTTGGTTACCTCCTCTAACAGCAGCTCCTACATTATTAGTAATAGGAATATATATAGTTGCTTTATAAATATTCTCTGTACCAAACCAATCAAATGGGTTGTACCAATCAAAGGTATCAATGTCTGGAACTTTGGCATCCTTTCCTGTTCCAACTGTAAGAGAGTCTTTAATTAACTAAATCTAATCGTCAGTAGGATTTTTGATATGTTTAACAAATGCAGTGTCTTCAATACCATTCTTTTCTGTAGTATAACCTTCTGTAAGAATGAATGGAGCAGTATGTTTAGGATTTGGAGTACCATCGTCTTTGAGATACTAATCAAGATGATATTTAGCTTTAATTGCCTAAATCTATTGAGGAGAAGTATTACCTAATCCTTTTATTTCATTCATTGCAGCATTAAAGTCATCAAGAACACTTAATTTAACTGTACCATCTTCATTTACTGGAAGCTCAGCTCTAACTACACCAGTATTATTATATGTAATTTTAGATAACTACTCAGGAGTAAGTTTCTAATCTCCAAATGTTATATTTCTAGCATTCTTAACTATATCTTGTAGACCGGATTGAGCTAACATATTTTGTAAAGAAGTGTTGGTAATAGTATCTCCCTTTTTATCAGTCACAGCAGAAAAGAATGAGCCGTATACAGACATTTGTATTCCATCTCCTTTATCAATAGTTACAGGAGCAACATCCGATTCACCCATATCTTGCATAATTTGTAAAGGAAGAGAGGTTTTCATATCTGTACTATCTTTACTTCCAGCATTAGCATCTTTAGACATAGATTTTTTAGTAGGACCGCCCTCTAAATCTGCAGTGAAAGATTTTTCTGTACTAGTTTTAGATAGTACAAGCTAACTAACTAAACCAAGAGCTTCTTTATCGGTTCCCCCTTCAGTTCTTGTTTTCAATAAAGCTTTTGCATTCTCAGGAAGAGTCTAGTATATATAAGCAATAGCCTACGAAGCCTATTGTGCCTAAGTCTTATTAATTATTTGTGCTTTATATAAATCTTCTATAGAAGCATCATACTATCCTGTTTCCTATGCTGCTTTGATAAAATCATTCAATCCCTATATAAGCTAACCCTGCTAAGTTGTAGCATAAGCAGTTTCAGAATTACTATTAGTACCGAGACTCCCAATGCTATCTTGTATCATTTTAGTTACCTAACTAATTCCTATACCATTATTAACTATATTTAATATTTTATCATTGCCGGCTAAACTAGCATCATTAGCTCTCATATATAATAAATCCTAATTAGTTACAACAGTCCAACCAGACTATTTAGCCTAATCAGGAGACATTAATTTAAAATCTTTTCCATTTGTTACATACACTTGCCCATACTAATCAATAGCAGCTTCATTCAATCCTCCATTAGATTTTACAGTTTCCATAGCTTTATCATACTGGTCTCGACTAAAGGAGAGATTATTCATAGTCTAAAGAGTGGATAAGTACTTAGATTCTATATTCTAAGTAAACGAACCATCAAAATCCATCTAGGTAAGCTATTCAAGCTACTATAACTAATTCATAGCTATATTTACATCACTTGGAAGACCTTTAAGCTTTTCTTTAAGCATTGTATATAAATCTTTACTTGTTAACGTACCACTCTAAGAATCCTTAGTAGCTTTTGCAGCCAGAGCTTCTTCCTAAGTGGCAGTTGTTCGCTTATCAGACACTATTACTGGCTAATAAGCAACAAAGGGAGGAGTAGTTCCTCCCTATTGAAACTTAAATATCATTTTAATTGGATTTCTTTTTACGTTTCTTTTTAGTACTACTATAATTAGTTAATCTATTTATAGCATCATACATTCTATCTATATGGTCTTTAGTAGTTTTATAAAATCTATCAGCATCTGCTGTTTGAGCTTTTAACTATGCTGCTGCAAGTTTCTCACCTTTAGCTGCTTCTCGCACTTTGTGTAGATTTATATGACCACCTTTCTTCTGCTTAGGAGTCTAAGTAGTTATAGTTGGTGAATATCCTCCTTGTCTAATAGTCCAATATTTAGATTTAGGAATACCATAATATTCTCCAAGTAAATCTTGCTAAATTTGTCTAGTAGCTGATAATACTTTATTCCACTACTTTAATTTAACAGGGTCTTTCTAAATATCATCAAGCCTTATAGTACCATCTACATATACTTTATTCCACAAGGATACATCTTCTGGAGTTAAACCATATTTACCAGCATAATTAGAAAGTCCATATTTGATAGCATTATTTATATCCTACTATGCAAACTAATCAGCTCTAGCTCTCATTTGTTCGTAATCAGATTTTGCTTTAAATTCTTTCTCTTGTGCCAAAGCATCCCAAACAGTAAATTTCTAATTAAGATAAGCAGCCTCTAAAGCTTTATTCTCATTAGCAGTATTATAGATAGACTATCTATTTTCCATAGCCGTATTATGTCTATTGGTATGATTAACTACTTCCTATTCCCATGCTTTCTCTGCCATTTCTCTTAATCTCTAGTTGGACTATTGTCTTCCCTAAGTAATAGCTTCATTACCTTTAGCTACTGCATCTAACTAAGCTGCTGTTTGTAAATTTCCATCAGATGTAATAGGATGACTAGCTATTCTAGTTAACTATGCTGCAGCCTATTGACCATTCACCTCTGCATCCAAATCGGATTGAATATAACGATGGTCTTCTTGTGGGTCTAATAATAAAGGCTACTTCTTTAACATATCTGTAACCTTTCTATTAGTTATATCAGCATACATAGCTCTGGGAATGCCCCATTTATCAGTAACATCAAGTTTATTTAATAAATCTTTAACACTAAAATTATTAGGTTGCTAAGGCTTTTTATCATCCGCTGGATTTATTTTAGAATCAGCACCAGTAAGTTCATAGTCATTCCAATAAACTGTTTTATCATCATTCCATCCAGAGGTTACTGGTTTTTCAGATACTTGATAACCATTCAAATCTTCTGGATTTACCCAATGTTGAATACCATCCTTATCTTTATAGAAATAACGATTACCTGTATTTAAAAACACATTATGTCTGGCTCCTAAGATTTGGTCATTACGTACTCTTTTAACATAATCTGCTAAATTAGTATAAGTTTCTGCAGGTCGATTAAGACTATCATTATTTTTTACAATCCATTTAGTTCTTAACTTACCTGTGTTATCATAAAAAGTTGCAGAAGAATCAGAAGGTAACTAAGCATCTACTGCCTTAGCCCACTTTTCTCCCATAGGAGTAAATGTTCCATCTTCATTTAATAAATCCTTTCCAAATTTCTAATAGTAATCTTGCTTTTCAATATCCATTACACTCTAACCTACAGTATTGTTAGTTGGTATGTATCTACCTACTCCCTAACCATTCTAATTAGAAACATAGAAATCAGTTGGACCATTTGACATATCACCGGCATATAGCTAATTAGTATTATAATTATACTTATACTTATTTACATCATAATCACCTTTAGCGCTTAACTAAGAATACCAAGGATCGCCATTTATACTATTACCATTACCTAATTTCTAAATAGAACCGCCCTATTTATAAGCTATTTTATATTTAGTTAAAATGTCTTTCCAATCGGCTTGAACTTTATTTCGTCCACTGCCAAATGTTATAGAACCATTTTTAACCATGTTTCTTAATTTGTTATATTCAGTTCTAGCTCCTTGTAATTTATCCCAAGCTTCTTTCTATAAAGTAACAGCATCGTGATAATCTTGAATATTTCCGCTGTTCTTAGCTTGTCTACGCATATCACTAGCTGCTTGAAAGTCTTTCAATAAATTCTCATTAGCAGCTCTTTCATTAACAGCATTCTGCACTCGCTATTTAATAATATCAGTATCTGCTTTTACCTATTTAGCTTTTCTAGGAACTCCAAGTATATTAGACTTATTTATCTTATCACCTCCATAAGGCATAAGCCATCCTCTTATTCCTTGCTAGTTAGTGTACATTCCTCCTGCATTTTCATAGACATCATATTTACGTATAGGATTATCCACTCTATGAAAAGGATTCTACCAATTGCCATTTTTTCTAATCCACTATAAATGAGGTCTTAATGCTTTTGAATTAACTAGTTCATAATTTCTTAACTTACTATACTTAGAAGTTATTGCTTTAATCTCTTCAGCATTTTTAGCATTTTTTATAGCATTAGCGTCATCCCCTTTAAATACAAATGACTTAGCATTCCCCTATTTATCTTTGAATCTGAGAGCTACCTAATCACTCTATTTAACCTAAATACTTTTATTTTTTA
>ERZ1034753.45-NODE-45-length-38953-cov-11.692709_pt1 | contig 38953 bp, 30 predicted proteins | sample MGYA00520702_ERZ1034753 | MGnify/ENA primary metagenome ERZ1034753 (study PRJEB33766, sample SAMN09781700) | gut metagenome | biome: gut microbiome | host: Homo sapiens | place: Madagascar | study: EMG produced TPA metagenomics assembly of the PRJNA485056 data set...
ATAGGCGGGTGCTGCTGGTTCGCCTCGCAATCCGCCAACAGAACTTATTGCTACAAGATGACCAAAACCTTGTTGCTCAAAAATGCAATACAATTTATCAATAACATAAGTCCAACCTACAACATTAGTATCTATTGCAGGACGCTCAATTGCATAGTCAAGTGTGGTATTAATGTCACCAACGCCTGCACACATGATGACAAGATCAAAGTGTGTTAACTCTTTGTGAAGTGTATTAATCGCCTGTTCAATCTCTTCTAAGTTTGCAACATCTGCTTTTGCAATAATAGTTTTAGACGGGTGTTGTCGACTTAATTTATTAAGTAAGTTTGCTCGACGTCCTACGATACCGATACGATTATCAACATTGGCATATATCGGAATATCTTGAGGGGATTCTATGTGAAATTACAAATAAATGGCTGAACTTACAACTTAATCTTCAAATTTTATTAGTTTTGCGTAGCGAAATAATAACTCTTGTGTTATTATTAATGTAAAAACAAATAGAAAGAAATGACGTGGAAATACAAGAGTTTGTGAATGGTGCAGAGAGTCTGCGCGATGGTTTGCTCAAGCAGGCTATGCACTATCTTGGTAATGGCTCTGACGCTGAGGATGCTGTTCAGGAAACTCTCTTGAAACTGTGGACTGTACGTGAGCGTATAGCGGATGCTACAAAGATGCAGCACATGGCTTCGGTTGTGTGTAGGAATGTATCGCTTAACATGCTTCGTGACGCAAGATGTAATGTGCAGATAGATAAGGTTGGATATATGGCTAATGCTGACAATCCGCATAACCAACTGGAAATTAAAGAGAGTGACCGTATGCTGAAACAGAGTATCAGCGCACTTAGCGATAGGCATCGTGCCATTATCAGAATGCGCAACGTCGAGAATATGCCGTATGCAGATATTGCACGTATAATTGGTACTACGGAAAGCTCGGTGCGTGGAATGATAAGCAAGGCACGAATGGAACTTATTAAGAATCTTAAAAAGGCAAAACAATGAAATACTCAAGAGAATATATAGAACGACTGTTGGGCAAGTTTGTTGATGGTCTGACTACTGAACTTGAGGAACAGCAGCTTGCAGAATACTTCGATACAACTGATGATATTCCTGCGGAATGGCAGGTATATAAGGAGATGTTTCGTAGCTTCAAGACTGATAATTACAACTTCAGCAATGCGGAACTTGATGCAATGCTCACATCTGATGTGGCTGTTGAACCCTCTGCAACGCATATATTGCCAAAACATACATCACATGTATGGCGTTGGGTGGCTGTTGCGGCATGTGCAGCAGTAGTAGTGGCATTTGTTGCTATCCGACCATGGACAGCTTTTACAGACAATACTTCTGCTGTAGACAAAATTGTTGCTGTAGAAAAGCCTAAAAAGGCAGACGGGGTAAAATATGATGTGGGCATAGTCAAGACACAAGATACTGACGCAATAGAAAAATCTACAGAGGAAAAGGTTGATAATAACACTCAAAGTAAGACTCAATCCAAGCGATTGACCAAAAAGCGATTGCCTACAGTCGAACCAAGTGTAGTCAATAGGGTTGATAATATCATCGCTACGGTAACATTACCAAACGAACAGGTGGAAAGCTATGAGATAAGAAAAGTGGGTGAGGCAAACATTGTAACCAAATGTTATGATGATGGAACGTCTGCCTCCTTCATTGTCTCATGTTCTGACGATGAGTTGAGCAGTCAGTTTATTGCACTCAATTAAAACCTTTAGCTCTCGATAGAAATAATAAACAACTTAAAATATTATACTTATGAAAAAGTTTTTTGTCCTTACATTTATTGCGCTCTTTGTGGCAGCAGCATCGTATGCGCAAGAAAACGTCTTTATCATTAATGGCGAGAAGATAGAGAATTTCGACGGTTCGCAACTCACGGGAAAGAAAATCTTGTCGTTTAATGTGATAAAAGACGACAAAGGGGATATTTACAGTATACATACTGATGAAATATTGCCTGATAGTCTGAGAAACCGACCGTATAAAGTTTCTACCGAATTTCATTACATCACAAAGGATACTTTGGCAAATGGAAACAATATAAATAAGTCGGAAAAGGCAGTTAAGAGAGAGGTGGAAGTGACAAAGTTTGACGTGCTTAATTCCAAGCCATTGATTATTCTGGATGGTAAGGAATACACTGGGTCTATCAACGATATTAAGTCTGGCGACATAAATTCAATAAATGTGTACAAGCCAGGGTCGGACGTAGCCAACGCCTATGGAGAGAAAGGGAAGAATGGTGTGCTGAAAATCTTCACCAAGGCAAGCAAGGAGAACATATTGTATGTAGTAGATGGCAAGTCAGCAACGTCTCAGGAAGTGAAAGACATTGCACCATCGAAAATATCAAACATCGTTATATTGAAGCGTGGCTCAAAGGCAGCTATGGAGCATGGGGAAATTGGCAAGACGCATGATATCTGTATTATCAAGACAAAGTGATGCTTGCTATAATGAATGGTAGGATATAAAACACAATCAACGTATGAAAAAGATTTTGTTACTGCTGGGTTTGTTGTTGTGTGTCGCATCTCAGATGATAGCACAGGACAAGATAGTGCCAATGTATAGAATTGGAGGCCATTATTTCTCTAAGGAATTGCCGATGGATGAGGCTTTTAAGATTAGCAGTTCGATAATGGCTCTTGCTGATAAGGACGGAAATAGGGTTGTAAATCTCTTGGTAGGCGATGACTTCAAGGTGCCGCAGTCGATAAAGAAGTATGAAATTCCTTTTGAGAAGGTGCTTAATGGTGAACAACTTGAGGAAGGAGCGCAGAACTTTGACAAGATGAGAAAGCTTATCAATTCAACTGATGTAGAGAAGTTTGTTGTTGGCAAGGCTCTTCCGGATGATTTCTCTGAGAAAGATATTAACGGCAAGACATGGACTAAGGATGGATTGAAAGGTCATGTTACGGTTGTAAATGTGTGGTATTCTGGTTGCGGACCGTGCCGTAGGGAGATGCCAATCCTATCGACGTGGAAAGACAAATATCCTGATGTGCAGTTCGTTTCAGCCAATTTCGAGAATGTCGACAAGGTGAAGCAAATCACGGAGAAGGAAGGTTTCAATTGGACACACATTGCCAATGACACGTATTTCACCAAAAGAGTGGGCAATGAGGGCTATCCATTGACCATTGTTGTAGATAAGGATGGCATTGTAAGATATTGCAAGCATGGCGCTAATGATAATGTCAGCAGTGAGATATTGCAATTGATAGATGCTTTAGTTGGTCATAGTTGAGGCTTAAGTAGAAAGAAAAACGGGAACAGCGAATGATAGGAGTTCGCTGTTCCCGTTTGTTATTAATAAATGTAGCTTTTACTTCTTTGTCAGCACGTACAGCTTAGCCATTTCGCCTTCAGCCTCATTGCCAAGCGAGTCGGTCATAACGATGCTCTTGCTGTCCTTAACCTTATAGAATGTATGCTCGCCGCTTGATGGACGTACAAGCATCAAGACATTGCCGTCGAGCACCTGCAGCACACCGCTTGCTTCGTCGTGTCCGTTCTTACGTTCTATATAGTCCTGCTTCAGCTCGTAAGTGCTGTCGGCATTGATAGTAAGCACGGTCTTGATGCCCGGACAGTCGGCAGCAGGCAATGTGCCTTCGTATGTGCCGGCTACTGCAGCAAGGTCTACATTCTCGCCTGCAACTGTTGTATCAGTTACACTTGTTGAATCGTTGTTTGCGTCATTCTGTGCAGTCTTCTTACCATTGCAAGAAACCATAATTGCTGCAGACATCACTGCAACATAAATAAAAATTCTTTTCATACTTATTAGTGTTTTGTTTTTATTATCCTTTATTCTTCTTAACTTATAGCTTATTTCTTGTTTTCTACAGCAGATGGAGTCCAGTTGTTGAAGAATCTTAGCACCTTCTTTTCGCTGTAGCTCTTTTCCTCCTCAAGAAAACTTGAGTCTTGTGTATGCAGCACCTTGCCGTTGGCATCAAGCACAACGAATACGGGGAAACCGAATCGGGCTGGATTGTCAAGACGTTGCATAAGCTTGGCAGCCTTCTTTACTGCTTCTTCGCCACCAGCCTTGCGTGGATTATAGTTTACGTGTATGTAAACAAAGTTGTCATTAATAACTTTGTTTACTGCTTGGTTCTTTTCGGCAAAGTCGGCAAAGCGCAGACACCATGGACACCAGTTGCCACCTACTTGGCATACTACATATTTGCCTTCGGCCTTAGCATTGACAAGAGCCTTGTCAATCTGTTCCATTGGGTCGATGTTCTCATTATATACCTTCTTCAATGCGGTCTGAGCCGTGATAGTCATCATGGTCGTTACCATGAGAATCGCTGTTATTAATAATCTCTTCATTTGTTTTCTATTTATATTTCTTCTACAATCTCCTCCATTGCCTTGCGCTTTTTCTCTGCGTGTGGGCAATCCTCGGCTATGTGTCCAATGGGGATTATGGCAACAGTTTCAAAGTCGTCGCTATGGAATTGTTTACTCATAACATTAGTGTCGTAGTTGCATACCCAGCAAGTACCCAGTCCACGTTCGGTAGCAGCAAGGCACAGGTGTTCTACAGCTATAGCAACATCTATATCGCCATGAGTTTTGTCGTCGTAACGGCGTGTCCAACATTCCTTATTATTCTTCATGCACACGATATATAGTGGGGCTGTGCGAAACCATTCACGGTCGTATGCAAGCCACAGCTTCTTTCTTGCTTCCTCGCTGCTTACAATTACAAACTTCCATGGCTGGCGGTTTACAGCTGATGGTGCAAGACGTACACATTCGAGTATATAGTCTAAGTCGGCTTGGCTTACAGGCTCGGTTGTATATTTGCGTGCCGAGAATCGCTGTTGTGATAGTTCTAGAATATTCATTTTTGTCTATTGTTACGAAATAATATAGTTGAGCATTATCTTCAAACTCTTGTCATATCTTTTTCTGTCTTCTACGCTCAATGCTGATATATCCCCAGTCCGAGAATGGGTTGATGAATCTTGGCATAGGCTTTTTTGTTTTTTGCAAATTTAGATAAAAGAATTCGGTTAAGCAAATAATTGTAGAGTTTTAATTGTTGCTATATTTAAGCCAGTTGCCCACTACCTCCGCATAGGCTCCTATACATCCGTAGCCTCCGTGTACGTTTGTGTATGTGGAATAGGCAAAGGCCAGTCCGTATTTGCCAAGGTCGTTGTTGCTTATATCGTTTAGCGAGCGCAGCATAGAGTTGTATTCGGTTGACAGGGCAAATAGGTGCGGACGATATATAATGCTCTCGCTAAGCCAAGTCTCCACGTATAGGTGCATTGAGGCTTTGCCGTTGTTGAAGGATGTATTGTCAAAATTGTATATGTTGCGGTAGAAGTTGCTGTCCCAGTCGCTTAGGTCTATGTCGATATTAGACGAGTTGCCCAGCAATGGTTCGGCAGCTACTAATAGTGGCATATAGTTGTTTATGTCGTATGGATTTTCTTTATATTTGCCTTCAATGCGAACTGCATAATATGGTGTCGACATATTGTCTATTATATTCAGACGAACCACAGGATAGTTGCTGCCTTTGAACGACGACGTTTCAAGCCATACGTTTTCTATTGTTGGCTTTTGAGGTATCACGGTACTGCCGTAAGCTTCTTGAAAATCAGTAGCTTTCACCTTTATGTCTATCCGGTCGCCATAGCTGTGAGTGCCTATTGCGGCAAATCGCATAATGGGTATACTGTTGTCTATAATGCTGTCGCCAAGCGGTATTATTCGGTCTGCAATACCGTTGGTAGTGCAGCTTAGGCTCTGTATATTTATTGTAGGCATCTTTCCACTAATGGGGTAGGTGGCCGATATGGTTATGTCAATGGTGTCGCCTTTGGTAGGAAAGGCGTATACAACCAGCTTGCTGGGGTTGTGGGTCAGCTGGTCAAGGCTCACGTTGTCGCTACAGGCAGTAGCGACAAACGTAATGAGCGTAAGTATGATATTTATTGCTTTTGTCATATACTATTTTTATCTGTGCCGTTATACTTCTGTATCCACAGTTTTTAGAATTTCAGCGTATAGCTTACAGATGGAATAATCGGTATGTAGCCATGGCTCTTAATCTGGAACTTATTGTTATCGTCGAGTCTCACCTTTACATACATGGTGTTAAGGTGACAATAGGCATTGTACAGACTTACGTTCCATATTCCCTCCTTTCCGTGGCGTGTGGTATGGCGGAAGTTTGCTCCTATGTCCATACGGTGATAAGCAGGTAGGCTGAAGTTGTTAGGACGGTCAAATATATAGTCGTAGCTATACTTGTTGTCGCCTGGAATATTTGGCTGAATAGTGTATCCCACAGGCATTGTAACACGGTTGCCGCTGTGGAAAGTCCATGCGGCGTATAACGATATGCGCTGTGAGAAGTCGTGGCTTAGCGAGATGTTTATCTTGTGACGGTTGTCAAACTGGTCGTCAAACCACGTTGGATATATATCCTTAAACAGTCTCTTGCTCCACGACAGGGTATAAGCCATCGACATTGTAGTGCTGCCAGTGGTATAAGTAGCATCGGCTTCCATGCCGTAACTCTTGCCTTTTCCATCTGCCACATCGCGGTTCCACGTAGCTGCCGACGGTTGAAATCCCATCCAATGACGGTATTGCAGCAGATGTGACGAAAGCTTGTAGTAGGCTTCAAGCGATAGCGTGAGGTGTGTGGATGGTTGTGTGTATATGCCAGCAGCTATCTGGTGCGACATAGTTGGCTTTATCTCATTGGTTGTGGGCACCCAAAAGTCGGTTGGCAATTCCAGAAAACTACTTGCCATACGGTGTATGCTCTGCGACATGTGTGTATACGACATCTTGAAGGATGTGCTGTTTGCAAGTTGCCATTTAAATGCAAAACGCGGGTCGAGCATCAGGTATGTGCGTCCGTTCACCATAGTGGCGGTAAAACTTGTGCCTATGTTGGCAGACAGAAACTTGTTTATCCTCATCTCGTCTTCGGCATACACTACAGCCTCATGCGACACTATGTTTACACGCGAGCGTATATCTGTAGTGTCGCATCCCTCTTGCGGGTCGCCGTAATAGAATGCTTGCCGTTTGGTTTGTGGACGAAACTGGTGGCGTGTAAATGCTATGCCGAAGTGGATGTGCTGCCTGTCTGTAGGTTGCCAACTGAAGTTGGCGTGTGCCGCAACGTCTATCATCTCTGTGCTGTTTAGACGTGTGTCGAGATAGTTGCGAAGATGGCCGCCCTTATCTACTATTTCATAGTCCTCCTCACTATACTTCTGTCGTGAGTGGCTGTATGTTGCGGTTAGCATTGAGGCCATAGACATAGTGGGTGACAGCATAAAGTCGCCGCCTATCGTACCGCTCAAGTTGCCCCAAGTCATACGGTTCTCTGTATCGTTAACGTTGTCTCCCCACATACTCTTGTCGTCTACCCGATAGCTGTCGTAGCCCGAATACACACTTGTCCAAATTGTGGCCTTGTTGTTTATATGATGTGTAAGCTTGGCATTGAAGTCGTGAAACATATAGCCCAAGGTGTACTTGTCGTCGTTGCCTTTATTGGCTATGGCGCATACAGGGCGTAGCAGCAGGTCTATCCAGCTGCGTCTAAGCGATACATTGAACGATGTGCGGTTCTTACTTATCGGGCCTTCCACCTTTATGCGTCCGTCTAACAAGCCAAGCGAAGCCGTTCCGTGCACTTGTTCCATATTGCCATCGCGTGTGCGCACATCGGTAATAGACGATACACGACCTGAGTAGCGTGCCGGAAAACCACTCTTATAGAAATCCACATTCTTTATAATGTCCGAGTTGAAAGCCGAGAACAGTCCCAGCGAATGATTGGTTTGGTAGAGTGGGGTACCGTCAAGCAGAAACAGATTCTCGTCGCTTCCTCCACCGTGTACATACATGCCCGACACAAAGTCAACACCAGATGTTACACCCGATATACGCTGTATTGTTTTCACAAGGTCGGGCGATGACAGTAAGGCAAATCCGTTGTTTATGTCTTTGGATGTAAATGTGCGCTTGCCTGTTTGTGTGGTAAGTACGGGCGAGTTCATATCCTCAGTCACCACCACTTCTTTTAGCTCTACGGCTTGCTTAAGCCTGAAGTTGTGCGAAATGTCCGAATGCATATTCACCACAATTGTGTCGGCATCGCATCCTATGCTTGATACGCGCACCACGTGATGTCCTTCGGCAAGGTGCATAATATATCTGCCACGACCATCCGATAGTGTGCCGTCCTTGGATGTAAGGTCGAAAACGGTAGCGTTGACAATAGGTTCGCCATGAGTGTCGGTTATGCGTCCGTTTATTGTGAATGTGGTTTTTCTCTCTTTTATTTCTGTTGTTTGCTGTAGAGATGCTGTTGTCTGTCGCAGCATAACGTTGCGGTTGTGCATCTTGTATTCTATACCGATATGTCCGAAAAGTGCATTGAGAGCCTTGTCTATTGGCAAGTGGCTTAGGTCTGTACCAGTATACGGCATGTCAAGACGCAATGCCGAATCGTATACAAAGTGAATGCCATGCTGCTTTTGCAAGCGTTGCATCTCTGTAAGGACGGTGCGTTTTGCGGTGGAAATCTCTCTATATGTAGGCGCGGCTTTAGATGAGGGAGAGACAACAAACAGAGTAGTCAGAATGAGAAACAGATAGCTGTATGTTTTCATTTTTGCTCAATCTTTATGCCCAACGTTGTTTCGAGCACCTCTATTGCATCCTCCACCTTCGATGCTTCTATTTCTCCAGTAACACTCTTTGTGGTGTCGCTTGCATAGAGATTGGTGTTATAGTGTCGCGACAATTCGCCAAGCACCTGGTTTATAGGTGTGTGGTCAAATCTGAAAACGTCTGTAGTGTCGCATTCCTCATAATCCTCTATCACATAAGCTGTATCTACAGGTACAGGCTTTGATATAGGCTTTTGTGGCAACATATAGTTGTGATAGCCTATTATTCCGGCAGCTACGGCAATGCCTACCGCCAATATTATAGATGCGGCAACGGCTATCTTGCGTCGGTTGCTTGTGTCTACTCCTCTCATCGCCTTGAAGCGCTGCCATGCACGCTTTGTATCTAGACAATTGGGCTTATAGTGTTTTACAACAAAACGCAGTTCATCGTCATTTATATTGTTCATAATTCTCACCTTATTATATATATGTGTGTTTCGTGCTCCTTAATGTTACAATTGTAACAACAGTAGGTATATCGCCTTAGCCCGTCCACGCAATGTGGCGTAAGCCTTGTGCATGTGTGCCTCAACCGTCTTTATGCTTATGCCGAGTGTTGATGCAATGTCGCTGTTGCGTTTGCCGTCGCGCTTGCTCATAAGGAATACGCGGCGGCACATAGTGGGCAGACTGTCTATTTCTGCCCACAGGCGTGCTTCGCGTTCGCTTTGTTCTTGCAGGTCGGTATCGTCTGCGGGCAGGTTGGCAAGCGATACGTCTGTGTATGTAGCATTGTGGTAGGGGTTGCGTTGCACATAATCGAGAGAGGAGTTGCGCACCATACTATATAGATAGCTTTTAGGTGCGGCAAACTCTTCGCCGCCATCTGTCTTCTCTGCAAAACGCACAAAGCAGTCCATTACCACATCCTCGGCTGTGTCGATATCGCCTATAAAGTGAACGGCATATAGACATAGGGCGCGATAGTATTGGCGGAATAGTTGTTCAATACTCATATGTTTGTTAGAATGTAACGCCTACACCAAACGACAACGAATGGCGTGTTGAGTTGCTCTTGTAGAATATTGGCATCTGGGTGTCGGCGTTGATGTATCCATAGTATATGTCACGGAAGTCCTTATAATCGTATGCCACCTGGAAGTTCAGCCCAAAGTTCTTTGCCAAGTTAACCGTGTATCCCACACCAAGTTTTCCTGTAAAACCTTTATAGAAGTCGCCAAACGATGGGGCTATGGCATAGCCCAAGTCGGTAAAGGCATATGCTCCCGCAAGTTTCTTTAAAGGCTTGTATCTCAGTGTGGCATATATAGGCATGGTATTGTAGTCGTCGTTGGTATAGCGGTCAAGTCCGATGCCTCCGCCAACCGACCATTTCTCTGCCACATCATAGCGTGCTCCTATGCGCAGCGAATGACCTCCCATGTCGTAGTCGCTACGTCCATAGGTATATCCAAACTTTTTTATAGACAGACCTAAATTGTAATGATAGTCGAGATCTACATGAAACTTCGACTGTGCCATTGTAGGCACCATTGATGCGCCGCTCAATGCTATGCAGAGCGACATCTTGAGCAGGCTGTTACCGATTCTCTTCATTTTCTTGTTCTTGTATAATTTTGTATATGTTTTGCCGTCTGTTTCGTTGACGGTTCACCACTAAGACGCCAATCATGGACAAAACCCTTAGTCGTGATGTAATAAAAATTTGGCCATCGTATAAAAAGGCGCGATATCAAACCTATATAAATATGGCCGCAAAGATACAAAAGTAGTGGTGATTAAGAATAAAATCATTGAAAAAATAGAGAAAAAACTTTTGTTCTGCCTTTATGTGCGAGAAAATAAGTAAGTTTGCACATTAATTTCAATATATCGGAATAATGACTTACACTATCGAAAAAGTTACAACTCTTATAGGTTCCCACCGATTTGGCACTGCTGATGCCAACATAGGGTTCCTGCTTACCGACAGCCGCTCTCTCTGCTTTGCCGAGGAGACATTGTTCTTCGCCTTGAAGTCGGGACGTGGTGACGGTCATAATTATATTTCCGACCTCTACCGCCGTGGTGTGCGCAACTTTGTGGTAGAGGATGTTCCTGCCGACTATGCAACCGCATATGCCGACGCCAATTTCCTAAAAGTAGAGAACTCGCTTGTTGCATTGCAGCGACTTGCCGAGCGACACCGCGACGAGTATAATATACCAGTAGTTGGCATAACAGGCTCGAATGGCAAGACCATTGTTAAGGAATGGTTGTACCAGCTTATGTCGCCAGAGATGAATGTAACACGTTCGCCTCGCAGCTATAATTCGCAGATTGGTGTGCCTCTATCGGTATGGCTACTTAACGAACAGAGCCAAGTGGGCGTGTTCGAGGCTGGTATAAGCGAGCCTGGAGAGATGCTTGCGTTGCGCGACATTATACAGCCTACCATTGCTGTGCTTACTTTCATAGGCGATGCTCATCAGAAGAACTTTGCATCGCTCGAGGAGAAATGCCGCGAAAAGATAATTCTGTTCCACGATGCCAAGACCATTGTCTACTGCAAGGACGACACTTTGGTAGACAATGTGGTAAAGAGCTTCGACTATAAGGGCGAGAATCTTTCGTGGTCGATGAAGGATCCTGAGGCTGCGCTGTATGTAAAACAGGTGGATAAGAACGGTCTAACATCTACTATACATTATATATATAAGGGTGAGGAGGGCGAGTATGATCTGCCTTTCATCGACGAGGCTTCTGTGCGCAACTCTGCCACAACGGCTGTAGTGGCGCTGTATCTAGGTTTGTCAAAGGAGCATCTTGCCGAACGCATGAAGAATCTTGAGCCTGTGGCTATGCGCCTTGAGGTAAAGGAGGGTCAGCATGGATGCACACTTATCAACGACTCGTACAACTCGGACATCAACTCGCTTGACATTGCGCTCGACTTTATGAGTCGCCGACCAGACCATAAGGGTCTTGGCCGAACGCTTATATTAAGCGACATCTATCAAACAGGCGAGCCTTTGGAGCAGCTTTATACCAGCGTTTCAAACCTCTCGCTAAAGCGTGGAGTGAATAAGATTATAGGCATAGGTCCGCAGATTATGGCTCATGCCGACATTATAAAGGTGCCAGAGAAGTTCTTCTTCCACGACGTAACGTCGTTTATACACAGCACGGTGTTCGAGAATCTTAGGGACGAGGTTATTCTGATTAAGGGCGCACGACGTTTCGGTTTCGACAACATCACAGAGCTGTTGGTAAAGAAGGTACATGAGACGATACTTGAGGTTAACCTATCCAACGTGGTTAAGAACCTAAACTTCTATCGCTCGTTTATGAAACCCGAGACTAGGCTGGTATGTATGATTAAGGCAGACGCTTATGGAGCCGGTGCGGTAGAGATAGCAAAGACGCTGCAAGACCATCGTGTGGACTATCTTGCCGTGGCTGTGGCAGACGAGGGCGTAACCTTAAGAAAGAATGGCATAACATCCAACATAATGATAATGAATCCAGAGATGTCGGCGTTCAAGACTATGTTCGACTATGACCTGGAACCTGAGGTGTACTCATTCCGCTTACTCGACGCTCTGGTGCGTGAGGCTCAGAAGAATGGTATAAGCAACTTCCCCGTGCATATCAAGCTCGATACTGGTATGCACCGCCTTGGCTTCGACCCGTTGAAGGATATGCCAGAGCTTATTGACCGACTAAAACATCAGTCGGCCGTTATTCCACGCTCGGTGTTCTCGCATTTCGTAGGCAGCGACAGCGATTCGTTCGACGAGTTCTCTGCTCATCAGTTCGAACTCTTTGATAAGGGCAGCAAGCAACTGTGTGAGGCTTTCCCACACAAGATATTGCGACATATCGACAATTCGGCTGGCATTGAACACTTCCCTGAACGACAGCTTGATATGTGCCGATTGGGATTGGGACTGTATGGATACGACTCTCGCGACAACTCTATGATAAATAACGTGACAACGCTGAAGACTACAATCCTGCAGATTCATGATATTCCGGCCAATGAGACCATAGGATACAGCCGCCGCGGAACTTTGACACGCGACTCGCGTATTGCTGCTATTCCTATAGGTTATGCCGATGGACTGAACAGACATCTCGGCAACCGCCACTGCTATTGCCTTGTCAATGGCAAGAAAGCCGAGTATGTGGGCAATATATGCATGGATGTTGCGATGATTGACGTTACTGATATCGACTGCAAAGAGGGCGATCAGGTTGTTCTATTTGGCGAGGAATTGCCAGTTACAGTGCTGTCTGATGCTATCGACACAATACCGTATGAGGTGCTTACTGGCATCAGCAACCGCGTAAAGAGAGTCTATTATCAAGACTAAAATATAGCATTCATAAAAATCTTGAAAGTGAAATGCCCCGAATGGCAGGATGTTCCAACTCCTTACCATTCGGGGCATTATTATGCGGTATTAGTCTCTTTTAAAAGTAATATATATTACTTTGCCATTTAATATAATATACTTTGCCATTTAATATAATATACTTTGCCATTTAATATAATATACTTGACCATTTAGTATATAGTTCCTACAGAACTCACTGAAAACACAGAAGCCTACGGGCTTATTTCTTATCTTCCTTTTTATTCTACCCAGAATATATATCCCAAGCTAACCACGCTTATGCTTATCCACAACATTACGCCTTGCAGCAAAGGTTTCAAGCCAACGCTACGTAGTGTTTCGCGTGTTAGCGAAGCACCTATAAAGAACAGCGATAGTGTGATGAGGTGTTTGGCAAGCTTGTTAACGGCTCCACTGAACATGCTGCCTGCGCCTGCTGCTGTATCGCCTATAAGCGAAGCATTGCTCAAGATGTATGTATTGAATAATATAGCCACAATAAACCATACTATAAAGCGTGGCACACACTTATACCAAGGCTTTGAGCCGCCATCGGTTGATGCAGCCAACGACTTGCGAAAGAAGAAAGGTGTTACCAATGCCAAGACTACTATCCACAGGGCACGCGTAAGCTTGATGGTTGTTGCTACTTCAAGCGCACTTACACCTTGTGATGCAACAAGCTCTGGGTGCATTTGGTCGTAGGCTGCACCGGCACCTACTACAGATGAAGTGTCGTGTATAGCTATAGCTGCCCACATGCCAAATTGTTTCATTGTCATGCCTATGGCGTCGCCTATATAGGGGAATACGAATAGGGCTATGGCATTGAGCACAAATACCACGCCCAGTGCTACCGACATGCTTTCGGCCTTTGCCTTAATTATCGGACCTACTGCTGCTATGGCCGAACCGCCACATATAGCGGTGCCCGACGATAGCAGATAGCTTGTCTGCGAGTCGACACCAAGGAGCTTTCTGCCGAAAAACCAACCTAAAGCCAGTGTGCCAAACACACTTACTATGGTGAAAAGCATACCCTCCGAACCCGAAGCAATGGCTTTGTCGACATTCATGCCGAAACCAAGACCTATGACAGAGTATTGCAGGAGTTTCTTCGACATTGTCTTGTTGAAGTCGGGAAAAGCCTTGCCAAAGATCAAGGCAAATACAAAACCAATGGCAAGGGCTATTGGCGACGAAACCCAATGGGCTATCCAAGCGGCGCTGCCCAAGTTCAAATTAAACACTTCAACGGCGAATCCCAATAACAACGAAACGCCCAATACTGCCACTACCAATATGTAGCAGAGCTCTTTCTTTCTCATTATTTTATTGTTTATGTTATTTGTTTTGGTTTCAGCAAGTTGCATTTATATACAGCTTGTAGTAGTAAAACCAATTGCAAAGGTAAGAAAAAAGTATGAATCATGGGTGATATCAAACGTTTGCACAGCTAAAACAATAGTTTTTATATACTTTTTGCTTACATCTTACGTGGAAGTTGTAACTTTGCAAGTGTAAAAAAAGAAAGTAGTATCGTATTAGTTAATAGAAGGTTTGGTTATAGATTTTGTTAATTACTGAATTAAGGTTTGTTTTATAAGAGAAATTTTGGTAGTTAGTTTTAATGATGTAAAAAGACTTGTTTGATTGTTGTTAGTTACAACAAAGGAACACTTGAAAAAATCAAGACAAAAGGGTAGGACTTCGTGAGAAATCCCGCCCTTTTTGCATTATAAACTATTGCTTTTAGTTATACAAGGTTTGTTGTTTCCACTATTCAAGAAGCCGGTTTCATTGGCTTTCGAGGTTTGCTTCGATGCCATCTGAAACCGGCTTCATTATTTATTATTGTTTTTGGATGGAATGTCAATTATTTCAATTTAAATCATTCGCTGTTTCCAGTATTTTATTCGTCTGCCTGCTCTTCAAGCGTGTACTGGCTTGAACCATCGAAGCAGTGGGTGCATACCTGACACTTTGGAAGACCAATGGCCTTGATTAGTTGCTCTATAGTGTTAAACTTAAGAGAGGTAAGTCCCAACTGGTTGCGAATCTCTTCTACCATACGCTTGTACTGAGGTGAGTCGGTAGTGGCATATTTGTCGAGGTCCTTGTTGGCATCGCCTTCAAATTTCTCGATTATGCGGCGTGTGATAAGCTCCATATCGCTCTTTGACGATGTAAAGCCTATGAATGGACAGCCATATACCAATGGTGGACATGCAATACGCATATGGCACTCCTTAAGACCAGCCTGGTCGAACAGAACCTTTACATTGTCGCGTAGCTGGGTGCCGCGTACAATAGAGTCGTCACAGAATAGTACACGTTTGCCTTTAAGCATAGCCTTGTTGGGGATAAGCTTCATCTTGGCAACGAGCGAGCGCATCTCTTGGTTGGCAGGTGTAAATGAACGTGGCCATGTAGGAGTATACTTTGCTATGCAACGCTGGTAAGGCACACCTTTTCCTGCGGCATAACCCATAGCCATACCAGTACCCGAGTCGGGTATACCCGAGCAGCAGTCTACATCAATATCGTCTGTTTGGGCAAGGTTGAATCCATTGGCAAAGCGTGCCTCCTCAACATTTTTGCCCTCGTATGTGGATGTAGGGAATCCATAGTATACCCACAAGAACGAGCAAATCTGCATCTTCTTGTTGGCAGGACGAAGCTGAGTCATGCTATCGGCGGTAAGCTCAACAATCTCGCCTGGTCCTACGTTGTAGCATTCTTCGTAATCAAGATTAGGGAATGATGTAGACTCGCTCGAAGCAGCATAAGCTCCATCCTTCTTGCCTATAATTATAGGTGTGCGTCCCCATGCGTCTCGGGCGCAGATAATCGAGTTTTCGGTCATAATCATCATGGTGCATGAGCCCTTGATGTTGTGGTATACGTTCTCTATACCCTCCTTGAACGTTTTGCCTTGAATAATGAGCAAGGCCACCAGTTCGGTTTGGTTTGTAGCGCTTTGCGAGAGTTCGGCAAAGTGCATATTGTTTTCAAGCTGTTTCTGAGTTAGTTCCTCAAGGTTTGCAATCTTAGCAACTGTGCAGATGGCAAAACGTCCGAGGTGAGAGTTGATTACAAGCGGCTGAGCGTCGGTGTCGCTTATAACGCCGATACCCGCTGTGCAACCTTTAAAACGGTCGAGTGTTGGTTCAAACTTGGAACGGAAGTAAGAACTTTCCAAATTGTGAATCGAACGTACGAACCCCTTTTCTTTACTGTACATCGCCAAACCGCCACGGCGTGTTCCGAGATGTGAGTTGTAGTCAGTGCCATAGAAGACGTCTGCCACGCAGCTCTTCTTGGTAATGGTGCCGAATATGCCTCCCATAAATTCTAATATTATGCTTTCTTATTGAAAATTTGTGCTGCAAAGTTACGTATAATATACGAGAAACGTATGAATTTTTTATGATTATTGTAATCTACTTGATATAAATAAATTGTAAATATATAATATATAATAAGGTGAGAAGTGTTTCATTTGTACACAAATACGGATGGTTTTGTGTATTTTTCGAGGCTTATATTTGGCTGCGTAACATAAAGTTATTACTTTTGCAACATTGAAACTACAATAATTTATTAACAACATGAGTTTGAAAATTGTTGTACTTGCCAAGCAAGTACCCGACACACGAAATGTCGGCAAGGACGCTATGACAGCCGAAGGTACTGTCAATCGTGCTGCATTGCCGGCTATCTTCAACCCCGAAGATCTTAATGCGTTGGAGCAGGCTCTGCGTCTTAAGGAGCAGAATCCTGGCTCAACAGTAGGTATATTGACCATGGGTCCTCCCCGTGCAGCCGAGGTTATTCGCCAAGGTTTGTATCGCGGAGCAGATACAGGATGGTTGCTTACAGACCGTTTGTTTGCTGGTGCTGATACACTTGCCACATCTTATGCTCTTGCTACTGCCATTCAGAAGATTGGCGATGTGGATGTTGTTATCGGCGGACGTCAGGCCATTGATGGCGATACAGCACAGGTTGGTCCGCAGGTTGCACAGAAGCTGGGATTGTCTCAGGTTACATATGCTGAGGAAATACTTAAGTGCGAAGACGGTAAGCTTACTATACGTCGCCATATTGATGGAGGTGTAGAAACTGTTGAGGCTCCTATGCCACTCGTGGTTACTGTTACTGGTTCGGCAGCTCCTTGCCGTCCTGCTAATGCAAAGCTTGTTATGAAGTACAAGCGTGCCACAGCTCCTATGGAACGTAAGGCTGAGGATAAGTACAACTATCTCTATGAAGAACGTCCTTATCTCACACTCAATCAGTGGACTGTTGCCGATGTTGATGGCGACCCACAGCAGTGTGGATTGAGCGGTTCGCCTACAAAGGTAAAGGCTGTTAAGAACATTGTGTTCCAGGCTAAGGAGAGCAAGAGCCTTACTGGCAGCGACACCGATATCGAGGGTCTCATTAAGGAATTGTTGGACGAAAAAATCATTGGATAAAGTGAGAAGTTAAAGGAATTATAGAAGTTGAAGAAGTTATAGCCGTATGCTTTTGCATATATGTATATATAATAAGGTAATGGCTTTAAATTCTTAGCGAAACGATAACTTCTTTTCTTTCTTTAAATTCTAAAAAAAAATCGATTATGAACAACGTATTTGTATATTGCGAGATAGAAGGCACTCAGGTTCAGGAAGTGTCTCAGGAACTTCTCACCAAGGGTCGCAAGCTTGCCAACCAGCTTGGTGTCGACCTCAATGCTATTGTTGCTGGTACTGGCATCAAGGGCAAGGTGGAGGATCAGATACTGCCTTACGGTGTCGACAAGCTTTTCGTTTTCGACGCTGAGGGATTGTTCCCATACACATCTGCTCCTCATACCGACATCCTGGTTAATCTATTTAAGGAGGAGAAACCGCAGATAGCACTTATGGGTGCAACTGTTATTGGTCGCGACCTTGGTCCGCGCGTATCTTCATCGCTTACAAGTGGCTTGACAGCCGATTGTACAGAGCTTGAGATTGGCGACTACGACGACAAGAAGAGTGGTACTCACTACGATAATCTGCTTTATCAGATTCGTCCGGCATTTGGTGGAAACATCGTAGCAACTATCGTTAACCCCGATCATCGTCCACAGATGGCTACCGTACGTAGCGGTGTTATGCAGAAGGCCATTTATGAAGGCGAGTCTAAGGGCGAGGTTGTTTATCCAGATGTAGCTAAGTATGTGCCAGAGGCAGACTTTGTTGTTAAGGTGCTCGACCGTCATGTAGAGGCTGCTAAGCACAACCTTAAGGGTGCTCCTATCGTTGTAGCCGGTGGTTATGGTGTTGGCTCAAAGGAAAACTTCGACATGTTGTTCCAGCTTGCTAAGGAACTTCATGGTGAGGTTGGTGCAAGTCGTGCTGCTGTAGACGCTGGTTGGTGCGACCACGACCGTCAGATTGGTCAGACTGGTGTTACTGTTCATCCTAAGGTGTACATAGCTTGCGGTATATCAGGACAGATTCAGCATATTGCTGGTATGCAGGATTCAGGCATCATCATCTCTGTTAACAACGACCCAGATGCTCCTATCAACAAGATTGCCGACTACGTCATCACAGGCACTGTTGAAGAGGTGCTTCCGAAACTCATCAAGTATTATAAAGCGAACAATAAGTAGATTTTGAAGAAGTTATAGAAGTTGAAGAAGTTATCGCTCCCTACGGTCGTTAGAAGTTAAAGCCATATGTCTTTCTGCAAAAGAACCATTGGTTAAATTCAGCATTGCGGCTTGCCAAGCAAAAACTTCTTTAACTACTATATAAATCTTACTTTTGGCACTTGAATATAATCATTAATATTGTTATATGAGTACCTCATTCAAAGACTTGATAGTATGGCAAAAAGCTCACGCTTTTGTTTTGCTTGTATATAATATATCCTGCAAATTCCCAAACATAGAGAGATTTGGATTGTGTTCTCAATTTCAGCGTGCTGCCGTATCTATACCTGCGAATATAGCAGAAGGATATAGGAAACTGAGCAAAGCTGACAAACTGCGATTTATAAATATAAGTCAAGGCAGTTTGGAAGAATGTAGATATTATGTTATTCTGTCAAAAGACTTAGCATACATTTCTACAGACGAATATGAACAACTTAATGGTTTAATTGAAGATGTCAGTAGGCTCCTTAATGCCTATGGAAGAAAAATAAAAGAATCTTCCTTTGCAGACGAGTTGTAGCTATGATAACAAGTAATATGTAGGAGAACAGCATATGGCTCTAACTTCTCTAATTTCTTAAGAATGTAGGAGAACAGCATATGGCTCTAACTTCTCTAACTTCTTAAGAATGTAGGAGAACAGCATATGGCTCTAACTTCTCTAACTTCTTTAAATTCTCTAAATTCTTTAAAAAAACAATGGCTAACTATTATACCGACCATCCGGAGTACGATTTCTATCTTAATCACCCGGAAATGCAGCGTGTTGTAGAGCTCAAGGAGCGCAACTATGCTGATAAAGATAAATTTGAGGATGCGCCCGTTGACTTTGAGGACGCTATCGAGAACTATAAGCGTGTGCTTGAGATTACAGGCGATATCGCTGCCAACATCATCGAGCCTAACTCGGAAGATGTAGACCTTGAGGGTCCACACCTCGTAGACGGTCGTATGCATTATGCATCTAAGACCTACGAGAATATTGAGGCTACTCGTCAGGCTGGATTATGGGGTATCTCTATGCCTCGCCGTTACAATGGCCTTAACATGCCTATCACTCCGTATTCTATGGCTTCGGAGATTGTATCTTGTGCAGATGCGGGTTTCCAGAACATTTGGTCGCTTCAGGATTGTATCGAGACTCTGTACGAGTTCGGTTCTGAGGAGCAGCGCCAGAAATACATTCCTCGTGTATGCGCAGGCGAGACAATGTCTATGGACCTAACCGAGCCTGATGCAGGTTCCGACCTTCAGCGTGTTATGCTTAAGGCAACACAGGACGAGGATGGTACATGGCGCTTGAATGGTGTTAAGCGTTTCATCACCAATGGCGACTCTGATATTCACCTTGTACTTGCACGTTCTGAGGAAGGAACACGTGACGGTCGTGGTTTGTCTATGTTTATTTACGACAAGCGTGATGGTGGCGTAACTGTTCGTCATATCGAGCATAAGCTTGGTATTCATGGTTCTCCTACATGCGAGCTTGTTTACAAGAATGCTAAGGCTGAGCTCTGCGGTTCTACACGTTTGGGTCTTATCAAGTATGTAATGGCTCTTATGAACGGTGCGCGTCTTGGTATTGCGGCACAGTCGGTAGGTGTAAGCCAGGCTGCTTATGATGAGGCTTTGAAGTATGCACGTGAGCGCAAGCAGTTTGATACAGAGATTGTAAAGTTCCCTGCTGTATACGATATGATTGCCCGCATTAAGGCTAAGCTCGATGCAGGTCGTTCTATACTTTATCAGACAGCACGCTATGTAGACATCTATAAGGCTCTTGAGGATATCTCGCGTGAGCGTAAGCTTACAGCCGAGGAGCGTCAGGAACTGAAGAAGTACTCACGTCTTGCCGATGCCTTTACTCCGTTGGCTAAGGGTATGAACTCTGAGTATGCCAACCAGAATACCTATGATGCAATACAAGTACATGGCGGTTCGGGCTTCATCATGGAGTATAAGTGCCAGCGTTTGTATCGTGATGCACGTATCTTCTCTATCTACGAGGGTACAACACAGCTTCAGGTAGTGGCAGCCATCCGCTATATCTCTAATGGCACTTACCTCGGTATCATCAAGGAGATGCTTGAGAAGGATGTTGCCGAAGAGTTGAAGCCATTGAAGGCTCGTGTAGAAGAGATGGTTAAGCTCTACGAGCAGGCTCTCGAGTATGTTAAGGAGGCTCAGGATCAGGAGATGCACGACTTCCTTGCACGTCGTCTATATAATATGACTTGCGAGATTATCATGTCGCTCCTCATCCTCGAAGACGCTACACGTTCGGCTGAACTCTTTGCCAAGAGTGCTAATGTATATGTACGCATGGCTCAGGCTAATGTATTTGGCGAGCATGCTTACATCACCAACTTTATCAAGGAAGACCTCTCAAGCTTCCGCGCTGAGTAATACATTATTATATATAATAGAAAAGGAGGAAAACGTATTTCGTTTTCCTCCTTTTTATATTGTACGCTCGGCATGAGCATTGTACCACCTACTCGATTGTTAGAAACAAATGGTTCCTAATAAAAATCTTTTTTACTTCACGCAAATCTCATCCACAAACAAGAAGCCTGGTTTGCCTTTGCCACCGTGCCATGCCGGTATGCTGTGTTCCGACTTAACGAGAACCTTAATATAACGGGCCTTTGTTGTAGTAAAGTCAATCTGGTGATTGTATATCTTGTTGGCATCTTTCTCCTCCATTGCAGGCAGAGCCTTTGTTGCAACAGTAGTGAATGTCTTGCCGTCTTGCGACACGCTAACCTCAATGCCACGTGCGTCAAATACCCATGAACCCTTTTCCACACAAGTATTGAAGCCTACTTCAGAGAAGTCGGTAGGTTTCTTAAGGTCTATAACAGCCTCAAGATCGTTACCACAGAATCCCAACCATCGTCCAGTGCTATATGCAGCATCGCCTATAATACCATCTGTAAGCACTGTTGCACCCTCGTATGTATAGCTTTTGTGTGTAGGCTGAAGCAGAGTTACAGGGCAAGTAGTGGCCTTGTTAAACGATATTGATTGGCTTATAACATTGCTTCTCTTGCCGTTGCGAAAGGCAGCAGCACGTATATCAGCCGACTTCTGCAGATGCATCGGACCAGTATACAATGCACTTGACATAGTAGGCATAGAGCCATCGAGTGTATAGCGTATCTCTGCATTGCCAGCAGTTGTAAGGCGCACTACATCCTCTTGCCACTTGGTGTCGCTGTCTACATTAATAGCCACGTTGTACATATGCTTGGCATAATTGTAGCCCAGTTGCTCGTAACGCTGGGCTAAGTCGATAAGACGACAGGCAAAGTCCTTGTAGTTCTTCAGTTCAGGTTGGCTCCACTGTACCTCGCTCAATGCTGCCAATCGTGGTAAGGCCATATACTGCATCTGCTTAAATGTAGGCATATACTCGGTCCATATATTGGCCTGTACGCCAATAATGTGACGAGCCTCCTCGGATGTTAGTTCCTTAGGCATAGGCTCGTAAGAGTATACGCGCTCAAGAGGAAGATATCCACCTATGGCTTCAGGCTCGTTAGCCTTGTCAAGCGACTGGTAATAGTCGAAATAGAGATATGTGTTAGGAGTCATTATAACATCGTGGTTCTGTTTGGCTGCAGCTATTCCGCCACTCTCTCCACGCCATGACATAACGGTAGCACCATCGGCAAGTCCGCCTTCAAGTATCTCGTCCCAACCAACAATGTTTCGGCCAAGTGACTTAAGGAACTTAGTTGCATGTGTAATGACATAACTCTGCAGACGCTCCTCGGCTGTATGTCCATCCTTAGCCTCAAGGTGCAAAGCCTTGATACGTGCCTGACACTTAGGACACTTTTGCCACTGTGTCTTAGGACACTCGTCGCCGCCTACGTGTATGTATTTAGAAGGGAACAACCCCACAACTTCTCTTAATACATCGTCGATAAACTTCATTGTCTTATCGTTTCCAGCACACAGCACATTGTCGGATACACCCCATATCTCCCATACCTTATATGGACCACCTGTGCAACCCATATCTGGATAAGCGGCAAGTGCAGCTTGCATATGTCCTGGAAGATCAATCTCGGGAACTATGGTGATATAGCGGTCGGCTGCATATTTAACGATGTCGCGAATCTCCTTCTGTGTATAGAATCCACCATAAGGCTTGCCATCATACTTGCCAGAATTGTGTCCTATAACTGTCTGGGCACGCTTAGAGCCAACAGCAGTAAGCAAAGGATACTTCTTTATCTCTATGCGCCAACCCTGGTCGTCTGTAAGATGCCAGTGGAATCGGTTGATGTTGTGCAAAGCCAACATATCGATGAATGTACGAATAGAGTCGGTAGGAACAAAGTGCCGAGATACATCGAGATGAGTGCCACGATAGGCAAATCGCGGAGCGTCTGTAATATTGACAGCAGGAATCTCAACCTTTACTGCCTTGCCGCTAACTATAGGCAACGACTTGCGTAGTGTTTGTATACCATAGAATACACCAGCTGGTGTAGCACCACAGATACGTATTTGTTTGCTGTCCACTTTTAGAGTGTAGCCTTCGGCATTGTTGATGGTCTTGTCGATGTCGAGTGTTATAGTAAGACCGCCTTTTGTTGCCTTGCCTACGACAGGACGTAATCCGGTAGACTGCTCGATGTACTGTGCCAACATATTGGCATTGTGCTTTAGGTTGCCCTTAGCAATGCTAATGCGTGTGTTCTGATCGAGTATAAATGGAGCAGCCGATTGTGCAACCTCCACCTTTTGTGGTTGTGGAATGATGTTGAAATTGGCAGTTTGTCCCGATGCCATAGCGGGTAGGAGCATAGCAATAGAAGCCACCACTCCAGAAAGAATCTTAATATTCATTGTTGTTAGTTTGTAAGTAATTGGGTTTAGGAAGGTTTGTAACTTAATGTCACCAAATATTCTGCAAAGTTAAATAAAAAATATCGGAATAGCACGCAAGCAACATTTTTTTCTTTATTAATCAGCAGTTTGTACTGATGCGATAAAATCGCACAGTTATTAAAATTCATCAAAAAAAGTGAGTTCTTTGAACTTTTGGTTGAGCACCTTTTTTCTTGGGTACATAAACGGAATAGCCCCTGTATGCGCACCTATAATGGGCGGAGTGATGGCAGGAATAACGACATGGCAAGGACGGTTAAGATAAATAATGACTTAAGCGAAGAGCAAATAAAAAAACAAAGGCATTGACAAGCCGTCACGACCTGTCAATGCCCATCTGATCCGATTGTGATTTATTCAAAAAAAACTGTTTCCTCGTTTCTTATTTCAGTTTCTGATAGCCGTAGGATGCATTATCGCCCAACTGCTCTTCGATGCGGATAAGCTGATTGTACTTTGCCATACGGTCGGTACGGCTCATAGAACCTGTCTTGATCTGACCAGAGTTGGTTGCCACAGCGATGTCAGCGATTGTGGTATCCTCGGTTTCACCGGAACGATGTGAAGTAACGGTTGTGTAACCATGACGATGAGCCATCTCTATAGCATCCAACGTCTCGGTGAGCGAACCAATCTGGTTCACCTTGATAAGGATAGAGTTAGCCGCTCCCATCTTGATGCCCTTCTCCAGGAACTTCACGTTCGTAACAAAGAGGTCGTCGCCAACCAGCTGGCAACGGTCACCGATGGCAGCTGTAAGCTTCACCCAGTTGTCCCAATCGTTCTCGTCAAGACCGTCCTCGATGGAATCGATAGGATATTTGGTGATCAGTTCTTCCAAGAACTTTATTTGCTCTTCAGCTGTGAGTTTCTTGCCGTTAGGATCCTTCTTCTTGCCATCCTTCAGCTGACGATAATCGTAATACCACTCACCATTCTCCTGAACAGCAAACTCGCTGGCAGCGCAGTCCATTGCAATCTTCACATCCTTTCCCGGCTCATAACCGGCATCCTTGATTGCCTGACAGATGCTCTCAAGCGCATCCTCTATGCCGTTGAGTGCAGGGGCGAAACCACCCTCGTCGCCGACAGCTGTGGAAAGTCCGCGGCTCTTCAGGAGCTTTGCCAAGGCATGGAACACTTCGGCACCCATACGGATGGCCTCCTTCTCTGTAGGAGCACCCACCGGACGAATCATGAACTCTTGGAAAGCAATCGGCGCATCAGAGTGAGCACCACCATTGATGATGTTCATCATAGGAACGGGAAGTGTGTAAGTGTTGCAGCCACCGATGTAGCGATACAACGGGATGCGGAGATACTCGGCAGCAGCATGAGCCACTGCAAGCGATACGCCAAGAATGGCATTCGCACCCAAGTTTGATTTTGTCTTGGTGCCATCCAGCTCCAACATCTTACGGTCGATAGCACGCTGCTCCAAGGTTGAGAATCCAACCAAAGCCGGTGCAATTACGTTATTCACATTCTCTACGGCCTTTAATACACCCTTGCCACAATAGCGGCTCTTGTCGCCATCACGAAGCTCCAAAGCCTCGTTCTCACCTGTTGAGGCTCCAGACGGAACTGATGCACGGCCTACAACACCAGACTTTAATGACACCTCAACCTCTACTGTAGGATTGCCACGAGAATCCAGGATTTCTCTTGCATGAACTTTTTCAATAATCATAATACAATAATACTTTTAACTTTATAAAACTATATTCAAAACCGCATGAACACAACATCGTGTCGCATAAATACGGTTTCTTATTCCGAGTGCAAAAATAGTAATCATAAGAAAAAGTTCCAAATTCAAAGCATCCTAAAAAATAGGTAATTTTTTTAGCCACGCACTGTCTTAACAGTCTTATCACATATTTCCTGACACCTTCATTCATCATCTGTGATGGCATATTTACCTTCCTTTTCCAGAATTTCTTCCAGAAATTCAGAAGCGTCAGCCACGCAAAGAGGGCATTCGCGAAGCACCTTTCCTGTACCCACACCTTTGAGCAATTTGCATTGTGTGGCACCGTTGCGCTGCTTGAATTTATCCATAATCTGTCTCATGCCCTTGACGGACTTCGCCTTGTCCTTAGTTGCAAGTCCGAGTATGATGCCTGCGCCTACGATGGCTCCGCAAGTTCCCTCCATATTACCCATACCTGCCGCAAAGGCATTATCTTTTCTTTGTTTTCTTTTTCCTTTCTTGTTTAGTTTTCCTATCTTTGTAGTCTAATTGTGACAAGTGTTGAACATTCCTCCTTCACGCCTTCCACTTCTGAAGATGTCAGAAGTGAGGTGTCGGTAAAGAATGTGCCAATTAACAATAACCCAAAAGAACCTAATAATATAAAAATATGCAATACCCTCTTATATCAGAATATCTCACTGCTATTCGCGAGGCTAATGAAAATCTTGACAAGTTGAGCCATCTGGTGCCCGTATTGGACAAATACGGTGAGCCGTATCGTAGCAGCGGTGCGTTTGCCGTCGTGTTCAAGATGAAGGACGAGCAAACAGGCAAATGCTATGCCCTAAAGTGTTTCACCGAGGAACAGGAAGGTCGTGCAGAAGCATACCACCAGATTGCTGAGGAACTGGAGTTTGTTAATTCGCCTTATATTACATACGTAAAGTATCTGGAGAAGGAACTGTTCGTTGACAGCAACTGCGAGGACGAGGAGTTCCCCGTGTTGCTGATGGACTGGATTGAGGGCGAGACGATGGAGACATACATCGCAGCTAACTATACGGACACTCACGCTATGTCAATGCTCTGCTATCGTTTCTGCAAGATGTCGGCCTGGCTTCGCTCACAGTCGTTTGCCCATGGCGACATCAAACCCGACAATATCATGGTGCGTCCTGACGGTACGCTGACACTTGTCGACTACGACGGCATGTTTGTGCCGGCGATGAAAGGTCAGAAGTCGCCGACCGTCGGCACCAAAGACTTCTCACATCCCCTTCGCACCATAAACGACTTCGACGAAACCATCGACGATTTCGCCTTGGCTTCCATTGCCCTCTCACTAAAAGCCATCTCTCTCAATCCGTCTCTGCTTCAGACCTATGGAGCGTCTGACCGTCTCCTCTTCTCAGCCGCCGATTATCTTGACTTGAGCAAGAGCAAGACCATGACCGCCTTGCAAGGCTTGTTGGCAGACGAGGAAGCAAGAACCCTTATGTCAATGTTCCTGTTAGCCAGTGCTAAGAAGAACTTATCCATGTGCTCATTCAGATTATTCGGTTTGCAGAAGCCGAAGGAGGAGGAAGTGTGGAGTACGGAGGTTACAAAAGAGGATTGGGAAAATGCTGTGGAGGATGAGTTTGGCGTAAAATATAGCAAGGATTGGAAGAGATTGCTTACGGCGCCAATGAGCTTGAGTGGTAAATATTCAATTAGGAAAGGAGTGAAGGTTATTGGGAACTGGGCTTTTGACTTATGCAGATCCCTCACTAACATAAATATCCCAAATAGTGTCACAACGATTGGACATTCGGCTTTTTTGGGTTGAAAACATAGAAAATACACAAATGAGAATTATACAATACTTGCTTTCCACTGTTGATGGCCGAAAATATCTGAACAAGAATAGTTATCTGGGTGATGTGCTGCTAATGACATTAAATGATGGTATACAATATTGGGCTACTTTCTGAATCTCTTTGCCACAGCCGAATAGCCGCAGCGTTGGCACAATGGCTCAACAGCTGTGTAGTTGGTAAAACCATTGTATAGAGCTGTGGCACGTGTAGAGGCGAGTATATGCTGCAAGCTCTGTTCAAACAGATTGCCAAGGCTAATGTCGCCATTATGGTCGAGACAACAAGGCACAACTGTTCCGTCTACCAAAACTCCTATCTGGTTGCGAAGTGCATGGCAGAACATTTCCTCCTCGTTGTAAGTGTCGTGTTGAAGGTCAGGCCATTCAAACATATTGTCGTTCTCAATGTATAGATAGTCGGCAAGTTTCCATCCATCGTATCTCTTAACCCAAGGTTGAGGTACATGGTTGGCTATAAGCTCAAGTATGTTGTCGTTCATACTGTTGTGTCCGCCCTCGTTCCATAGGCGCAGCACAATGACGCAACCTCTATGTGCAGCCTCCTTAGCAAAAGTCATCACCTCGTCTATATACTCTTGCAGGTTAGCCTTGCCGTTGCCCTCGTGCGAGTGCAACGAAATCTGTAGCTTGTGGGGTAGGGCATCAAGCATATCCGTGCGCTTGTTCAGCAGTGTGCCATTGGTAGTAAGCACAGGCACAAATCCCTTTTGCCTTGCCATAAGTACAAACTGCGGCAACTGAGGATGAAGGAAAGGCTCGCCCATAAGGTGGAAGTAAAGAAACTTTACCTCACCTTTCAGTCGGTTGGTCAGGGTATCAAATTCCTCCAACGTCAGCGTATGCTTCTCCCTTGTGGTTTTAGGACAAAACACACAATTTAGGTTGCACACATTCGTTATTTCAAGATAGCATCTGGTTATCATACATCACTTTTTACGCACCACCTTCTTTACCACCTTCTTAGGTTTCTTTTCCATTCCCGGAAGATCTTTCAATATAGTGGCTTTTATAATTCTTACATCCTCAAGTGGACGGTCGTTTTCATCACGTTCCACACGTTGAATGCGGTCTACAACATCCATCCCTTCAAGCACCTCGCCAAATACCGTATATCCGCCATCAAGATGTGGCGTGCCGCCAATATTGGTATATGTCTCCAGCATTTCGTCTGTCATCTGTATGCTGTCGCCAAAGAGTTTATGCAGATTGTCGCGTCCACGTTGCAGTCCCTTCTCGTCCTGCTTCTTGCCATATACTATATAGAACTGCGAACTGCTTGATTCTCGTTTCGGATTAACATCATCAGGCTCGCGTGCAGCCGCCAATGCACCCCTTTTATGATAAATCTTAGGCAGTCGTATCTCGGCCGGAATGTTATAGTCGAGCGAGTGGTCGCCAAGCACAGCCCCTTTAGGAGCATTCTTGCTGTAAGGGTCGCCTGCCTGAATCATAAAGTCGGGTATAACACGATGAAACAACAGCGAGTCGTAGAAATGGTGTTCTCTTATCAGTTTAAGAAAGTTGTCACGATGTAATGGTGTCTCATTATACAGCGCCACTCGTATCTTGCCCATTGTGGTTTCAATAAGCACCTCCGGTCGTCCCGTATTCTTAGCTGTCTGTGCGCTAACAGCGATGCCTATCACAAATAGCGAAATGATGAGTAATATCTTCTTCATGTATCGTATGTTTTAAATTTTTGTATCTTACCAAGATAATTATCGATGTTGGTTGCCACCGATTATCTTGTATATTGTTGCGGTACAAATGTACGATAAAAAAACGGGAAAAACAAATCCTAATACTCATTACATGTGTTGCTTTTGTTGTTCAATATACTCCTTAACAATCATGCCAAACTCCTTTTTGAAGCATTGTGAGAAGTAGCGTGGTGTTGAGAATCCCACACGATAAGCCAGTTCGTTTATACGTATATCTGGCTGTTGTCTTAGTATTCGGCAAGCCTCCTTCATACGTATAGAGTTTATGAAGCCCGTGATGTTCTGTCCGGTAGTTGCTCTCAGTTTGTTATAGAGCGACGACGAACTGATGCATAGGTCGGCCGCCAATTGTTCTCTGCCATAATCGCTATCCGTAATATGCTCCATAATCTTGGCTATGACATTCTCTACGAATATCTTTTCCGGACTGCTATAGTGTTGTTCCTCAACATTGAAGTCGGTTTGTTGCTGGAAGCGCTGACGTATACGTTCGCGGTTCTTTATTATGTTCATAATGCGCAGACGCAAATCCTCAAGGTTGAAAGGCTTTGTTAGGTAAGCGTCGGCACCTACGCGGAATCCCTCGTTGCGGTCGTCGTTCTGCGTTTTAGCTGTAAGCATTATAACAGGCAATTGGGCAAAGTCCTCGCTTTGTTTTATCCAGCGTGTTAGTTCAATACCATTCATAACTGGCATCATAACGTCTGTCACCACAATGTCCAACGCAGCCTTTTCTATTATGCGCTGTGCTCGTTCGCCGTTTGTGGCTGTCTGTACCTTAAAGTATGGCGACAGCAACGACGACATAAGCAGCAAAAGTTCGGTGTTGTCTTCTACCAATAGAATCGAGTATTCCTTGTTGCTATCGTATGTTGATTTGTCTGCATTGTTATGTATAGCCGTATCAGTTGTAATTGTGGATGTAGCATCTGTAGTAACATTATTTGTTGCAGCCACAGCCTGTACAGCCTGTGGCGACATAGATGTTGGTGCCACATTGATGTCTGCCGAAGCCATTGCAATCTCGTCCTCAGTATAGCTGTTGCGGTCTACTGGTATAGTGATGGTAAACTTGGTGCCTTTGCCCACCTCGCTTTCGCATTCTATGGTGCCATGATGCAGACGCACAAGGTCGCGAACCAATGACAGTCCTATGCCAGTACCCATTGTATTCATGCGTCGATAGTCGCCATCGAGGAATCGAGAGTAGAGGTGTCGCATCTTATCCTTGGATATACCAATGCCTGTATCGGTAACGGTTATAACAGCTTTTTTGTCTTTTATGTCAACACTTACACTAACGCTGCCACCCTCGTTAGAGTATTTCACAGCGTTAGACAGCAGATTATATAGTATCTTTTCAATCTTGTCGCCATCAAACCATGCCTTAATACCAAGGCAATTGACGTTCTGATTGAATGTAAGTTGGTTTTGGCTGAATATAGGCATGATGCTCTGGCAAGTCTCTTGGCAGAAATCTCCCAACAGTCCCTCGCTAACCTTAAGTTGCAGCTTGCCTGCCTGTGCCTTGCGCACCTCAAGTATCTGGCGCAACATACGTGTAAGGCGGCTAATGTTATTGTGTATTAAAGATGTGCGGTCGCGCAGTTCGGGATGCTCATTCTCAATACTGTCTGCCGAAGCCGATATAACCGTAAGTGGTGTAAGCAATTCGTGCGTGATGTTGGTGAATATTACAGCCATCTGCAATCGGTTCTTTGTGCGCAGACGGTCGCGATACCATTGCATAGCGGTGTATATACCACATATCAGCAAGCATATATATATAATGAATGCCCAAGTAGAAGCATACCATGGTGGCAACACTTTTATGTCGATAGAGTAGGGTAGCTCAGCCCAACGTCCGTTGCTGTCGGCTGCTTTAAGGTGCAACTTGTATTTGCCAGCTGGAATATTCTCGAACGAAGCCTTTCGTACATTGGCATCCACATAATGCCACTCGTGGTCGTAGCCCTCAAGGAAGTAAGCATACTTGCATAGATTGCTGTTGATATAACTAAGTATGGCAAACTCCACGGCAAATTTGCCCACCGACGCAGGTATAGTTATGTTGCGTATGTATTGCGGCATAGCTTCGCCTATGCGGCGCTGCATTGTAGAGTCGAGCTCGGCATAACGCTTGCCGTCTATGATGATGTCGGTCACCACGATATTGCCAACTGGTATCCTCTCACCGTTCCTTGCATCGGCTGTATTAACGCTTATTACGTTTCGACCAGATCCAAAGTATAGTTTGCCACCCATTTGGAAGCACGAACTTGGCATAAATACCATATCGCCCAAACCATTCTCCGAGGTATAGGAGATGTATTGTGCCTGTCCCTCTTTGTCAAACCACAGGCATATAAGTGCATCATCTGCTGTAAGCCACAGACGATGTTGCGGGTCTTCCATTATCGAGAATATGCGGTCAAAGTCCCAGTGCAGCTCTTTATTCATATTGTCAAACTGGTTATTCTCCTTGTTCAGGCGGAAGAGGCCACCACTGTTTGATGTAGCCCAAATGTTTCTCTTAGAGTCTTCGTATATGTATATGGCATCATTAACGGCATAGTTGTGGTTCTTTGGGTTGAAGTATTCCTTGTGCAGAGAAGTGGGTTTAGCAAAGTTTCCGCTAAGTCGCAAGATACCCTTGTTCTCTGTAGTCACCCATATATTGCCGTTCTTGTCTTCGCTGATGTTCACCACGTCAAGGTCTTCGCTCAGTCCGTATGCCTTGCCTTGCGGTGTAACCCAGCTTAGATGATGTCTTTCACCCACAAACATAATGCCCGTACGTGTGCGGTGCAGAGCCTTCACAAAGTTGTCTTTCACAAATTGGCAGTTGCCGTTGTTGTAGATAGTGGTTTTTCCGTCCTTTATCACCAGCACGCCATAGCTGTTGTTTGCCAACCATATGCCGCCATCTTGAGCTTCGGCTATCGAAGATATGTGTGTTATAAGTGCAGAGTATTGCACAGAGGCAAGAGCAGGAATCTCGTTGTTGACAAGTGTTCGGTGTGTGTCTATATTATATAGAGCAATTCCGGCTGGTGCCAATGATATCCAGAAGTTGTGTCCGTCTTTGCTGTATATTGACTTTACACGATTTGCAATAGCGAGATCGGGTATAACCTGCATCTTGTCGAATATAGTAGGCTGGGTGTTTATGTGGAATATACCGTTGTTGAATGTTTGTGCCCATATATTTCCTTTTCCGTCGGTGCAGATATCGTTTACGTTGCGTATAGCGTAGTTATTGTCGCTGTCTCCTATGTTGTTGTAGTAGGTAAAGCCTTTTTCGATATTCTTCTCGTCGAGCACACCAATGCCATATCGTGAGCACGTCCATATGGTATGTGTCACGGGGTCATGTATAATGCGGTAGTTTATGCCGGTTGCTTTATCGCCGTGGAATAAATCGATATACCCAGGATTCTTGAAGTTTTTAGGATTCGCAAGATATTTAATTCCACCCCCCCAAGTATTTATCCACAATCTGCCATGCGGGTCGAGCATAAGCATATAGGTATAGTCATTCGAAGGTAGGTCGTATTTGTACATCACACGGCGCGAACGGTCCATACGATACAGACTCTTTGACCATGTACCGATGTATAAATTGCCATTGTTGTCTTCTGTAAACGATTTTGCGTTGATGTATGGCATAGGCTTACGTTTTCCGTCAGTCTCTACCATAGTGGTGTTAGTGTGGTTGTAAAACTTAAAATTTTTGGTCTGATGGCTGTAGCTGTATATGCCATCATCGGTACCAATCCACAGTGTTCCATCGTGCGAAGTGTATAGTGCATATATTTCGCGCGACCGTTCGCCCTTAAGATGATATGTTGTAAAGTGTCCTGTTTGCTTGTTCATGCACACCAGTCCGTTGCGTGTTCCTATCCACATACAGTTGTTCTTGTCTTCTGCCATAGACAGTACAGCGTTGTTTGGTAGGATGTTAGGTGTATTGGCATCGCTACGGTAGGATGTAAAGCGATAGCCGTCGTACGACTTTATGCCCGAGTTGGTGCCCATCCACAAAAGTCCCTGACTATCAATAAGTATACACTTTTGCTCTACCGAAGCAGGTGGATTGATGGTATTAAGCACACGAATATTATAAGGAGCTGCATTCGCAGAAATATTAAATGCGTGCAAAATGCCTAATATAATAAGGTGTATAAGTATGGCTAATTTTTTAAGTTTCATGTTAAATAGGTTTTATTTATGTTGCAAAGTTACGAAAAAACCTTTGTTTACGTTAATTGTTATGTACGTAAATTGCTAAAATAGGTATGCTATTAGTGATTTTCCACCATCTTAATGATATTGTCTACGTAAATAATGCTAATTGTACATATTGGATATTAAACTTTTATAATTTTGCAGCAGTCAATCGGACAACGTAACAGAACCGAATATAAATAAGTAGTAACTAAATAACCAAATCATTTATGGAACAAACGTTCTTATTGACAGCTGCGCGGAAAGCAATGCTTGTTGCGTTCTTTGCAACAGTTCCCGCCTTTAGCCTGCCTTCTTTGGCAGACACTGTTAAGTCAGTAAACATCCAGCAGCAAGCTGGTAAAGTAAAGGGTCAGGTGTTCGACTCGAATGGCGAGCCAGTTATTGGCGCTTCTGTCAAGATTGCAGGACAGAAGAACAGTGGTGCCATTACTGATATCGACGGCAACTTTGTTATCGATGCTCAGAATGGTCAGTCTCTCGAAATTACTTATATAGGTTTTAAGCCTAAGACTGTTAAGGTTAATGGCTCTACACTCAGCGTAAAGCTTGAGGACGACTCACAGCTTCTTAACGACGTTGTGGTTGTAGGTTATGGTACAATGCGTAAGAAAGACCTTACTGGTGCTGTAGTACAGATTGACGCAAAGAAGTTTGCCGACCAGAATCCAGGTTCTGTTCAGGACTTGTTGCGTGGTACTCCAGGTCTTCAGATTGGTATGGATACATCTGCCAAGGGTAGTGGTGCTTCCATCCAGTTGCGTGGTCAGAACTCATTGTATACATCAGCCTCTCACAACTCTCCATTGATTATTCTCGACGGTATGCAGTTTGGTGGTGAGCTTTCGGAGATTAATCCTGAGGACATCGCACAGATTGACGTATTGAAGGATGCCTCTTCGGCTGCCATATATGGTGCCAAGGCTGCCAGTGGTGTAATCATCATCACTACTAAGAAAGGTAAGTCGGGCAAACCTACTATCAACGTCAGCGCAAACTTGTCTGCCAACACCAAGGCTCAATATCGCAAAGTTTTCTCTGCCTCTGATTATATGCGCTACCGTGAGGACTGGTTCAAGGCCACAACTTATGGATACGACGAGAATGGTAAGTGGGGTTATTATAGCAAGGACAGTAATATTCCTGCTGGTTATTATGATAATGTAGAGAATGCTCAGAAGCTCTATGGTATTACACCTGAGCAGTGGGCCACAATGGGCTCTAAGACATTGGGTGCCGATGAGAGTATGCTTTCTCTTTATGCACGTCGTATGGGATTGGACGAGGCAGCCAATGTAATGAACAACTTCCTTGCTGGCAAGAGCTACAATTGGGAGGACGCTACATTCCGCACAGGCTTCAACCAGGACTACAACGCAAGCATCTCTGGTGCATCAGATAAGGTGAACTATTACCTCAGCTTTGGCTACTTGAAGAATCAGGGTGCTATTCAGGGTGACGACTACCGTACATACCGTTCTAACATGAAAATCAATGCCAAGATTACAGATTGGCTTGAGGTAGGTGCCAACGTCAACTTCCAGGATCGTTCGGATGAGTCAAGTCCTGTGCCAATGGGTGGCAACTATTGGGATGCAAACCAGTTGCGCGAGTCGCCTTATTCTTCACGTTACGACGAGAATGGCAACGAGATGCAGTATCCGCGTAGTGGCAACCCAACCAATGGTGGCTACAACTACCACTTCGATCAGCAGTACATCGATTTGGAGAAGGGTCAGACAATATTGAATACAATCTTCAATGCCAAGCTCACATTGCCGTTCGGCTTTACCTATTCATTCAATATTGCTCCACGTTTCCAGTGGCATTTCGACCGCTATTTGATGTCTGCCGAACTTCCTAACAGCGACCCTGCAACACGTGGTGCCAACCGTAAGTCGTCAAAGAACTTCGACTACACTCTCAATAATACCCTTACATGGGACCGCACATTCAACAAGGACCATCACTTTACCGTGACATTGGTACAGGAGGCAGAGGAGTATCGTTATTGGAGCGACGCCATCGAGGCACGTAATATAACTCCTACAGATGTATTGGGTTTCCACTATCTGGCAGGTGCCAATAAGTCGCAGAGTAATTTCTGGACAAGCGACACCCACTCTACAGCAGCAGCCTACTTAGGTCGTCTGTTCTATGGATACAAGGATCGTTATATGGTGACAGGTACAGTACGTCGCGACGGCTATTCTGCATTCGGATCTAACAACCCATGGGCTACATTCTGGTCGGTAGGTGGTAGCTGGGTATTCTCTGAGGAGGATTTCCTGCGTCAGCCTTGGCTCGATTATGGCAAGCTGAGAGTATCTTACGGTACCAATGGTAACCGTTCGTTGGCAGATACCTACCTTGCTCTGTCTAACCTCTCTGATGGTGGCAAGATGGCATACTACAAGTATGGCACAACAAGCCAGACTATCCTCAACGCCCTCTCAATAAGCCGCCTTGCCAATCCTAACCTTGAATGGGAGAAGACATCTGCCATCAACGTAGGTCTCGACTTTGCTGTTCTTGGTCAGCGTCTGTCTGGTAGCATCGAGTGGTACAGCAAGACCACAAAGGATATGATTATGGCTCAGCGTTTGCCTAACTTCACTGGTTTCGGCAGCATAACAACCAACTTGGGTGAGGTTACTAACCAGGGTTTCGAAATCACTTTGAACTCTAAGAACATCGAGCTTCCTAACTTCAAGTGGGGCACATCGGCAGGTTTCTCTTACAACAAGAACCGCATCAAGCACCTCTACTACGATTACGACGAGAATGGCAACGAGCGTAGCGATACATCCAACGGATGGCACATCAACAAGCCTATCGGCGAGATATGGTATTGGCAGGTAGACGGCATATGGCAGGCTGATGAGGCTGCCGAGGCTGCTAAGGTAAACCAGAAGCCTGGTGACCCGAAGGTTAGAAACAACTATACCGAGGACGACAAGATTAATGCCGACGGTTCACGCACACCAGTATACAACGACAAGGATAGAGTGTACCTTGGTACAACCAATCCTCCTATCTACTGGAACTTGCGCAACGACTTCACCTTCTTCAAGAACCTCACATTCTCGTTCTCTATGTACTCGTACATGGGACACAAGAGCTTGAGCGGCAACTACTTGAACGGCGACAACTCTGGTTCAATGTTCACCAACACTTGCAACACATATGCAAAGAGCTATTGGACACCAGACAACCCTACAAACAAGTATGCACGTCTTAATGCCGTAGGTCCTTCAGGATGTACAGGTGTGCAGAAGCTCTACAACCGTAGCTTTGTACGTCTCGACAACATCAGCCTTGGCTACACCATTCCTCAGGAACTTACACGCAAGCTTGGTGTTGAGAAGGTACACATCACAGCCGGTGTAAACAATGTATGCACATTCGACAGCTGGGAGTATGGTGATCCAGAGACAGGTGGTTACGCCAACCGTCAGTTCTTATTCGGTCTTAATGTAACACTCTAAAACGTTCAATCAAAATGAAAAAGAATATAAGCAAATTATATAGAGGTGGTCTGTTCATAGCTTTGGCAACTTCGATGATTTCGTGCGGTGACGACTTCTTGAAGCAAGACCCTCTTTCGTTCTACGAGCCAGGTACTACATATAGTACAGAGGCAGGTCTGCAGGCTGCGCTTACTCAGTGCGACAAGCAGCTCAAGACATACATCATCGACAACAACTGGAACAACATTGGTCTGGCTACCAACTATCTTATGTCTGATGTTGGCATGTATGCCAAGACCGATATGGGTGGCGGTTTCCAAGACAACTTTGATGCCAAGCTTACTCCTACATCTGGTATGGCTGGCGGTGGTGACGGCAACTATATGCAGCGCTTTTGGGACCATGGCTTTGCCATGGTTAAGTATGCCAACTCTGTGCTCTCTTATGTAGACAAGGTTAAGGGTCTTGCCGATAATGTGCGCGATGCCTACAAGGGACGTGCCTACTTCCATCGCTCTTACGCCTACTACAACCTTACACTCCAGTTTGGCGACATACCTTTGATTACAAAGCTTATGACTGTGCCAAAGCAGAACTACAAGTCTACAAGCAAGACAGCCATCTTCGAGATGCTTCAGAACGACCTTGAGTTTGCCGTAAAGCATGTGCCTGCTCAGGCCAATATGCAGTACGTAGGTCAGGTTAACCAGGAGGCTTGTATGGAGCTCCTTATCAAGGTGTATCTTGTAAACGGTCAGTACAAAAAGGCAGAAGACCTTGCCACCGACCTTATCAACAACCACGGCTTGCACCTTATGACTCAGCCATTCGGTACATGGCAGCCTTCAGGTTGCGAGACCACATGGAAGGTTACACGCAACGTAGTATGGGACTTGCACCGCACACCAAACGTATGCAATCCTGAGAACAAGGAGACCATCATGGCCATTATCAACTCTAACGACGAGGACCACCTCAACTACAATGTTATGCGTGCCATGTTTGCCCATTGGAGCAACGGCGTAATCAAGGACCCTCACGGCACAACACCTGCAGGTCAGTGTATAGCACGTAACAACAAGGATTACAACGAGACTTTGGACTGGACACGTGCCATAGGTCGTGGCATTGCCCTTAACCGTACATCGTTCTTCTATAACAAGACTATCTGGAACCAGGATGGCGAGACCGACTGGCAAGACCTTCGCCATAACCGCGAGGTAGGCAACTGGCTTGAGATGGAAGACCTGAAGTACAACAACCCTAAGTCTGACTTCTACGGCAAGAACTTCCAGCTCTATGCTACCGAGGACTACGTTAAGGACGGCAAGGTAATTGTGAAGAAGGGCGACATCCTCTGTGGTGACACTATCCGCAGCTGGTATCCTACACCTCTTTACCAGTGCTACATTCTCGACGTTCCTAACGAGAACAACATGGGTGCCAACCAGTTCCATGGTGCTTCGGGCAAGGGATGTAATGGTGATATGTATCTCTTCCGTCTGGCCGAAACATATCTGCTCCGTGCCGAGGCTAAGTTCTATCAGGGCAATGCTACAGGTGCAGCCGATGACGTTAACGAGATTCGTAAGCGTGCCAACGCCAAGAAGATGTACACTACAGTATCTATAGGCGACATTATGGCAGAGCGTGCCCGCGAGCTTTATCTTGAGGAGTTCCGTCAGGCCGAAATGGTTCGCGTGTCTTGGTGTCTTGCCAAGAGTGGCATGCCAGACGAGTGGGGCGAGACATACAGCCTTGACAGTTGGGACAAGCAAGAGGGTACCGACCTCATTGGAGGTAGCTACTGGTTCAAGCGTTGCACACGTTACAATGTGTTCAACCAGCCTTACGGCAAGGGTACATCTGGTCCGCAGAACTTCGAGTATAAGATAAACAAGCACAACATGTTCTGGCCTGTACCCAACTCGGCTATCACAGCCAACAACAAGGCTCAGCTCCGTCAGAACTTCGGCTACGATGGCTACGATGCCAATGTGCCAATGTTCACCGATTGGAAGGAAGCTGTTGCTGATGAGGATTCGGCCAACTAAAGATTGCTTTAGTCTTACAGATTTTACATATAATAGAGTTTGTTTCATTGATTGGTAGCGGAGGTCTCCGGCCTCCGCAGCACCAAGTAGAATACAAATCACCATTACTAAGTAACAGTTCAGAATAATATTTACATATAGTAGGAGGGTATGGCATCCTTGC
>ERZ1034753.46-NODE-46-length-38910-cov-10.154703_pt1 | contig 38910 bp, 31 predicted proteins | sample MGYA00520702_ERZ1034753 | MGnify/ENA primary metagenome ERZ1034753 (study PRJEB33766, sample SAMN09781700) | gut metagenome | biome: gut microbiome | host: Homo sapiens | place: Madagascar | study: EMG produced TPA metagenomics assembly of the PRJNA485056 data set...
AATCTCTATTCCGTGACACGGAACGGCCATTCGGTGACACGGAACGGCCATTCGGTGACACGGAACGCACATTCGGTGTCACGGAACGGAAACCTTAAACAACTAAACTCTCACTTTATAATAGTATACATATATTGGGAAGGCTCCTGAGAATTCTATACGGACAAAACACATGTTACCATCAAAACGCTGAATGTACAGCTGACACTCACTATGTTCATGGCGTATTATTTTAACCAGTTTTTGATCCTTGGAAGTAAACTTATACGATGATGTTCTATCTTCATCCCATTGCTCAAACTTATGTTTATATAGGAGACGGTTAGTATCATGATTCACCATTTAGCACCCATTTCCAAACAGGCACTATCTCTATTTTCAACCCATCACGCTCCACAATTCCCTCATCCTCGTATGTCACAATCATTGCCTTTCTCAGAGGATATAAAGAATTCAGGGCTACTAGGGCTTTTATCTCACGCTCCCATGTTGCTTCGTTGCTCATCCTATAACTGGCTTGCACAGCCAGCCCCTCATCGGACACATAGAAATCCACCTCTATATTGCGATTAAAATAATAGATTCCACTGCCATACTTCTTGTATAATGTTATGGCACATAGGTTTTCCAACAATAGAGTATCGGGGTTGTTGATGAACAGATGCAACAGTCCGTTGTCAACAAAATAATGCTTCTTCACTGTTTCTTTTTCTGTGAACTTTGAAGCATAGTTGTCCAATGATATCAACAAGCATGACTCCTGCAAGTATCTCACATACTCCATAATAGTTGACGGACTACATGGAACGCCTGTCGACTTAACCAAGTTGCTCAATCTGTTCAATGAGCAGGGTTGCATCACGCTTTCTGCCAAACGACGCACACAAAGACGCAGAGCATCCTCGTTCTTGATTTTATGGCGCACAATAAGGTCGTTGAAGAATATGCGGTTGTACAAGCTGTTGAGCCAGATGCGCTTCTCGCGGAAGTTGACCAATTCAGGGAATCCTCCCCACTCAAAGTAAGTTCTGAAATGACGTTGCAACTCATTAGCCTTCCTACCATACTGCCATCCTCTTGCAATGTTTACACCAACTGCCGTAAGGTATTCGCTAAAGCTATACGGAAAGACATTCACACTAAGATACCTACCTCCCAAAACGGTCTCAATGTCACGGCTCAGCATCTTGGCATTACTTCCTGTCACATAAACACGATACTTCAAGTTGGCAAGACGGCGAGCAAAGTTTGCCCAACCGTCCACGTTCTGTATCTCATCAAAGAAGAATATCGGCTGACCGCTATACATGCTGTGATAAGCCTGAAGTATAAGGTCAAAGTCAGTAGCTGCCATCCCTTGCAGACGCTCGTCGTCGAAATTAACATAAACAATGTCCTCCAACAGCTTTCCCTCTGCCAATAATTGTTGCACCCGCTGATACAACAAATAGGACTTTCCAGCCTGTCTTACACCCACAAACACATAGTTGCCATACTCTTCCAAGTCAAGAGGACGCTCCACCAACGGTATGCTTCCTATATATTCTTGATTCTCAGAGATTATAGTTCTAAACAATTCCTTATCCATACTTTGCTTTTTCCTACAAAGATATGACTTTTATTCGGTGGCGCAAAATAAAAATCGCTATTTTTATTCGGTGACAGCGAATAAACAAGACTGATTGTATATAATTTTATTTAAGTTTCGCAAGCGAAAGTTAGTGCTCAATTTAGGGCATAGCCCTTTGTATAGGTACTTTTGCAAGTGCCTATATATTGAGATGTTAACATTGTCCTTGTACCTTTTATAGAATATATTATACAGATGTTGAAACTGTGGCTTGCAGATAAAGTAATTGATGCTGTCGGAAATGAAAATGACTATGCACTGAAACGAGATTCCATAGAAGTGGCACAAAAAGCTATATTATAAGGGTACACTAGAATTTATGCATAGCCACACACTTTTGCAAGTGATCCGAGGAAAGGCTTGAGTAGATAAAATATTAAGAGAGGAGCGCATTCGAACACGCCCCTCCCAAATTATTTTACAACTCGCAATAATCTTGCGAATCACTATCCTTAGTAACGACTTGAATAGTGAGACGAGTGTGAGCTATGCGAGTTGTGAGAACTGTGTGAAGAATGAGAACTGTGCGAATAGTGAACTGAAAAGAGAAACAATATCAGTACCATTGTTCTACTATAGGCTTTACATTTCTATAATTAGGCATACATTGACCTATCGACGCACCAATGTAGGTCAGCATTGAACACGTTGATGGGCAGCTTGCCGTTATCCAATAAGAGATTCTTTTCGCTTTTTACAAAACACAGATAGCCATTCACCCATGTGGAGGGATGATAAATCGTGTCTTGTTGCATAATTGACTTTCTGACATTCTTATCCCGAACTCAGGTTATAACGTATTATTATTCTACTTTTTTCCCATTCACTTCAAAAAACGTCAGTGAAGGCTATGATAAAGTAATCATAATCATCGTTTCTTAGTTCTGCGAGCAAGTTCTTTTGGATCTATAAACCCAACTTTCTTGATAGATGTTCCCTCTATCTTTTTAGATGATATTGTTTTGCAGAAATCTATTATTCTGGGAATATAAATATAACCCTCTTTTATATATTCTACATATTGTGCTAACACGCCTAAAAATTTAAAATAATAAAATGATTTAAGCGGGATGATTCTATTATACGTTTCCTTTTCCCATTGGTTTTGTGAATTTCCACGGTGATTCATATTTCGGCATTGATAAATGTCATTTAGTAGTGATGTAATTTCTACAAACGAGTCATAATCACTGCTCTTCATCATGGCCTTATAGCCCAAAAAATATACAACCGTGCGTATCTTGTCTATTGCATATTGATTTTGCAATGATATTCTTGATTTTTCAAAAGCATTGGTATTCCCTGATTGCTTGTTATTTCCAGGAAACAATAGGCTGGCAATTGTATATTCACCACTTCTGTTTGAGATAGAAAGTTCCCTGTTTTTTTCTATTTTTAGATATGCTGGATGCCCCCACATCTTTTCTGTAATATCGGACAACTCTTTTTTCTCACATAGCCTGTTTGTCATGCACTCTATTTGCTGATAAAGTGACAAACAAAAGTCACCGAAATTATCTTTTCTTCTGAAAGATTCCATTCGGACAAAATCTCCAATCAGAGTTTCCTTTACAGATTGCAAAGGAAAGTCTGTATAAAATTCTATGGCTTGCTGTCTTATGATTTTTTCGATGCAGTACTCGTAAATTTGGTTTATACGTTCATCATCTGACAAAACAGAATTTGCGGAAGCTACATTCAGTCGCTTTCGCAATTCCATATCAAACTCAGCATTTTGCTGAGTTAGTCTTGTTATTTTGTCTATAGTGGACATTAACTTATCATCCATATCATGTATTTAATAGTATGTCTAAATCATTATTCAATTCGTCTATGTCAACAGACTTCGATTTGAACGTTGTCGCTTTATCAACTTTATGAATGAGCCAAAACATTTCACCATTAGAATTCCTACAGTTAGAAATGGCCAAATTCTCTTTTACCTCCTCTGTCTTTACAACGGACATGATTGTCGCATATTGTTTTTTCTCGCCAAGAATAAATTCAGCATGGCGTTTACCTCCTTCATCGTGAACAAAATCAACTATCGTCCCATTAGTATGCTCAAATTTTAAGATTGGTGTAGTCTCCACATAAGAAATACCATAGGTGTTAGTCTTATCAAGAGATGTTTCTCGATTTACGAGTGATTGAAATTTTGTGTACAATTTGATGTATACAGAATCTTCTTCACCTTTAATCATCTTTAGATACATGAGTTTCCCATCGATAACATTCTGTAAGTCTGGGTTCCCCTTTTTGACGTGACCTTTAGCAGCCTTGTATTTAGGAAGAAACTTAGCTATTGCAGCAGTGTATCCATATCTGTCCCAAATATAAAGTATATTGCGGATATCCCTAACATACTTTTTCGTAACATTAAGCTTCTTGCTAACGATGATTCCGGTTACCTCTTGACGTGCACCAACCTTTTGAAGACGTGTTTTGTCCTCATTAAGAGTAAAGCCCTGGTCTGAAATTATACGGCACAATTCAGTGCGGAATTTGCCATTAGGTGAATACACATAGTGCATTGAGCTGAAGGTTATGTCATCGGCATATCGGGAATAACAAAGTCCAAATCTATGTGCTAGTCCTGCCAAACGTCTATCCAATGTATCACATATCATATTTGTAATGATTGGTGACACTGGGGAACCTTGCGGTAAAACATATTTGTACCTCTTATCATTTTCATGCTCTTTTGTCTCGTCAATAATTTCTCTTGTTTGACGCATAGAGCAAAGACCAGCGATTATATTTGCTATTTGCTTCGGAAAGTTGAAAGGCTTTAATTGAAGTCTTTTCCAAACACGGAATTGTTCTACACTTGGAAAAAAATCTTTCAGGTCAATATTGAAAACATAGTTTTGGCATTTATGGATAGTGGCATTTGAAACAACAGACCTACCTTCGGTAAAGCCCATAGCGTAATCAGAAGGTGTGTATATCGCTTTCAAAATTTCATTTACAGCTTGTAATATCATCATAAAGCTGCGATTTCTTGGAGCTGTGATTATTCTTGTACCACCAGATTTTTTCTTGATACGAAACTGGCGATATCGGTGGAATACATTATTAGGGTTACAATAATAATTTATGTGACGCATTGTGAATGGGTGAAACTTAGAGGCATCAAAGCCCAGCTCCTCGATTTCGTCTCTTTTGATACGATTAAGGAGATTCAGCAAATCTTCCTTTGAATTGAGCTGAAATGCTTGATTAACTATTTGTTTCTTATCCATCTTTATTTTCAATTTAAATGAAAGCAGTCTTTGAGGCTTGATTTACCAAAACGTCTTTTCTTTATGTAAAAACTATAATACTATAAATACTATAAATTCAAATAATATGAATAATAGAAAATACAGTGTTATCACGTTAACGTACTAACATTGCCGTCCCCTCGGCAAGCGAGGAGATATCCAGCGAATCTACTCTCTTTCAAGAGTAGGGTTTGCACCACGCCGAACAAAAGTTCAAATGATGTTTCAGTTTACCAAACTTATCAAAGACCGCTATTTCTTCTGCAAAGGTACTAAATATAGACGAAGCCTATGTTCGTTCTGCTCCTTTATTTATGATTTTGAGATAAAACACCCTAAGAAGTCCAGTCCTTTTTCATTTTTTGCCATAAATTCATGAATCAGGAATATAGTTTCAGCCAACTGTATTGCTCTGCTGTCCGACAGATTAATTTCAATTTTTTGTATCTTTTGTAGAAAAATCTTGTATAGTTGAGCGCATTTGTCCGAAAAATATTCATCTGTAATATTCGCCATGTTATATCCTTTAATAAGGTCTCTAATCTTATTTGCGGCGAAAAGAGTAACAAGATACTCGTTATTCCAAATTGTTGCATTTTCCTTATCGAATGTAGCTTTAATTAGAATTTCCTTTTTATTTAGGATGTTATTGATTTCCTCAACGTAAGATAATGCAGATGAAGTACATTGGTCTGGATTAAATCCTTTTGATATAGAGATGATTTTATTAAATAGTTTCTCCCATTCGTAAGGCTTCACATCCAATGTCATGATGCTACAATGGTTTAAAATGTACATTTTGTACTTATCAAAGTCCAGCAATCTTTGTCCATCTCTCTCAATGATAGCTCTCATATACGCTCGACTTCCATAGCCAAAATTCGTTTCAATTTGAATTGTCAAATCCTCCTTAGCCAGCGAAACTTGTTTTTTCCATGTGCCTTTATAACCATGGGGAAGAAATAGCATATTTTCCTTGGAAGCAAGAGGGATTTTTGCCACATACAATCCTTTTACTTCTGAATAACACAGACAATGATTATGTTCAAATTTGTTATCCTCCCAAAAGGCCGTATTTACTCTATCCATAATATCTCACGCAAAATTTTATAATCAATTATACCTTAAAATAACATTTGTTCATTAGACGTGGTGACCAATCGAAGAACCGCTTCAGACATATTGGTAGAATCTATACGAATAACATTCCTATCTTCAGCAAGTATTTGTCTGTTTAGATCATACATTGCTATATTGCGGTGCTTACTTTCATTATAGATAACTCCTCTTTTTATACCATATACTTTTGCTTTTTCCATAGCATGTCTTGACCCGCAGTCGTTACCCAAATTATTGGGAGCATAACTGGCAGCGAGAAGTACGGCATCTGAAAATAGTGCTTGAAGCCGATCTCTTACAACAAATCTACTAATCATGTCATTTCGACTTTTGGGTGCTTCGTAATACTCGCTAATAAGCAGTCCACCTTCTTCAACTATTCTTTCTGCCAATTCGATATTTTCTTTAGGTGAGATATTATCAAGCGTACTTGGCAGAATGGCAATTGTTTTACCACCTCTTTCCAAAGCCGTTTTATGAGCAATAGAATCACAACCAAGAGCTAGCCCACTGATGATTGTTGCATTATGTTTCAGAATTTCTGTTGTAACCATGCTTTCCGTCAATTCAATTTTGTCGTCTGGATTGAGAACTCCAATTACAGCAATGTTCAGATTGTTTTTGTTGAGCAAACTTATATCGCCTTTATAGAAAAGGGCAAAAGGTTTGTCTGCTGGTTTTATAGTTCCTCGCATAGATGGAAAATCAGCATCCCCAATGGCAACAAGACCATCAATACTATTCCCAAGTTGGTTTACAGCAGACTCTATCCTTTCCCTCTTCTTGATAAACTCGTATTCATTAGTTTCCAAAAGTCGACACAAAACAGACAAAGTCTCGTTGCCATGTAAATTTTTATCAATCCATGCAGGCCCTTTTTGAGGAAAAGAACGAACTGTTAAGATGTTTAATGCATTTTCAGAATACTTCATGTTAAAATTTTTAGTTTAATATCTTAATAAAGTCTTGCCAATAGAATAAAAGGTAACACTTCTCGCACCTTTATCTAATAAGGCCTGAATACAATCCTCGTCAATGTTAACTGTCTTGGTGTAAAGATCGTCAATAAGTAAGATGTCTTGTCCGATTACATCATCCGAAATACTACACGTATCTTTTGTTATACCAACATAAGGCAGTTCGCCTGAGCCTCCATGGCCACTGCGAGCCAAATGTGTTGTAGCGGTATCAGTGTGTCTAATAATATCGTGTGTTCCATCAATAAAACCATTCAATCGTTGTGTAACAGCTTGGATTGTAGCTCTTAGGTATAATTGATTGGAACGATATGATTTTTCTCGCTTTGATCTAGGAATCACACATACACGAAAATTTTGTTTTCCGCTAAGACGTAAAATTTCCGGTAAATCAACTTTAAGAATTTGAGCAAGTCTGATTGCTGCCTTATTAAGAGTCTGTGATGGGTATATCGTGACATCATTCTTAAAAGTACAGATGAGATTTTCAATGGTACCAGATATATGCCAGTTACCACCACCCTGGTAATCATCATGATAGAATGCGACTATATCTTGTAGAAGGGCTTTGCCGAAACCTTCTTCTTTTTTGCGACAGAGACTGTTTTTTGATAAAATTACAAATTGTTCCATACTTTTCAAAATTCTATTTTAATGATTCTTTCTAAATTGATTCCATTAGTAGCTGCCTCAGAGAAAGCAACTTCTTCGTTTTCATATAATACGACGTTCTGTAAGTTGTATCCTAGAGATTTAAGAAGAGTGTATTTATTGTCAATGCAATCCTCATAAAAAAAACGTCGAACAAAATACTTCGTGAGGTTATAATAATTACATAGGCTAATAGCTCTTCCTGAACGGCTGTTCGTCAATAAAATTGTGTGACATCCTTCATGGTGGAGACGTTTCAAAAGCATGAATAGATTTTGATTCAACTCAGTTTCTTCTAAGTACGAGTCAAAACACAGTTCTTTACATGTCACTATTTCACGGATTTGAGCTTCTGTCAAATCCGGAAATACTGTCTTTAACTTGTTTCTTGTAAATCTCTTGTCATTGCCAATTTTATATTTAACACCCTGCACCAAACTTATAGCCTCGGAATAGGCGAGGTTGTTGGCTTTGTCCGTTTTTATTAATGTATTGTCCATGTCAAAAACAAAAACGTTGTTGGTATTCTGAATGTTCATAATGCTTATTCTTATTATTTCTGCTGCAAAGGTAAATGCAGACGGCGAACTCTATGTTCGTACTCCAGAATAACTGTCAAGCATTGATTTTATCTGGTTAAAAATATCATTCTGAATGGATGAGGGTGATAACACTATAAGTTCTTTGCCAAAAGAGGAAAGCTCACGTATCAACTCATAGTTAGGTATACAATCTATTGAAAAGAATGCACCCCCATTGAGGGACGGGTATTGATTGTGGAATTCTCCTTCTTTTTCACCTTTATATTGGCACTGCGAACTATGAATAGGCTTGGTTTCCACATAATCCTTAGATTGGTTGCTCACCCAGAACAAGATATGTTCAATATCTCTGTCATCATATAGGGTTACTCCAATAATATCTTCGAACCGGTCAGCCAAGTCTTGATTACATAGTTTATATTTAATTTCTGGAAGAGCTGTCACGGCATCGATTCTATCGAGGGAAAAATTGAGAATTTTGGTATCCTCATCTGCCGCACCAATCAAGTACCATCTATTATTATATTGTTTAAGTAAATAAGGGTGGAAGATTATTTCTTTGATTGTTTTATTCGTGAAAGTATGATATTCCAACTTAATGGCAACTTGATTTGATATGTTGTCGAATAATACACCTAGCAAGTTGGAATTCTGTAGATATGGATTATTGCTAAAGCTAATGACACGTGGACGTTTCTTTAATCCCAGTCCTATCTTAAAACGGTCGAGCCATTCAAAATGAGCCAAACCATCGAATTGGCCTATTGTATTAAGGACCTCCAATATTAAGTTACTTTCTTCCTCGCTCAGTTCTTTCCTAAAAATAGTAAAAGAAGGGCTCTTATATCTAATACAACGACGACCGTTACTCCTATAGCGTTCTATTTCAGCATAAAAAGGCTCGTATTCCAAATAGTTTATGTCCTTTTCTATACAACGTTGAGATACTTCAGGGAATCCTGCATCAATAAGTTTCTCATTACATTTCTCTGTAAGGTCGTGAATGTCATAGAAATGGTGTCTGTCAGACAGCATTTCATCAAGGTATTTGTATCTTGTTAAAGCATTCTTATTTGTCGGCATATAATAATATTTTTTGCAAAGGTAAAAATGGTGTGCAAATACAATGTTCGCATCATTAAAGGTCAGAGTTGTGATAGTAAATAAGCTTTGTATTCACGAACTATCAGTTCTTTAATGTCAACTTCCAACAAATCAGCAATCTTCAGTAAGCTGGTTATGTCAGGTTGCGATGTGTTTGTACACCATTTTGACACAGTCGATGGATTAACTCCCATTTGTTCTGAGAGCCATTTGCTGGTACGTTTCTTTTCTACTAAAACGAGCTTAATTCGATTTACATCTTCCATTGTTACACCTTTGGGCTACAAATTTAATGATTATTTTTCATTTTCATTATTCCTGGGCAATAAATCTATCTATTTTATACTCAAATATTTGAATCGTATAGGTGATAAGATGTCAGTGTTAATATCGAAGTGTCAGAGGCTACATCTAAACCAGTGTCAGAGTATTCAAGTTTTGTGTCAGAGTTTGTGTCTAAGTCAACGTGTAAGTGTCTAAGTTTGGTGTCTATGTCGACATTAACTTTGTTACTTTCATTGCCAACTTGGTTCCAATATCCCTATTTATAGTTATCACGAACTCATTTGTCCTGTCGTTGTTGGTGAACGAGACTTTTTGGTTCTCCGACATTGTTAAATATAAATATGTCAAAGAAATCCACTTTGCGTGATTTTACTTGCTAAAAAGTCTGTATTCATCAATGATTATTCATATCTTTGCAGCGTCAGTCCTAGCCAAGCCTCTTAACAATGCTCAAATAGTGCGAGGCGTTTTTTGTTTATACACATTTGAATATGGCGAATCTTATTGTTGCTCGTTTCGATAGATGAGGCAATTCGAAGGTCTCGGTTCGTGGAATGGGTGATGAGCGAGTTTCCACGCTTGAACCAGTAAGCGGTTTATGATTATCTGTAAACCAAAAGGAACTTTATAATATCAAGTTGAATTGATACCATAAAGTTCCTATAGGTTGGAAGAGTGTTCTCTTCAGTAAGTTTAGACCAACAATGCTTCTTACGCTATGTTTTAGCGATAGACATTTGTTAACTTGCTCTTTGCGATGTCAAGTGCATTGAGACAAAGTTCGTCCTCACCTTCCAAAGCATCCAAAATCTTGTCGGCAAGCCACAAGGTAAGCATTTCTTTTTCGTCTACATGAAAATACTTTGCCAATAGTATCACTTGGCTTCGCTTTGCCCTACGGTCGCCACGTTCAATCTTGCTGAACATTGGGGTGTCTATCTCCAAATATGCTGCCAACTGACGTTGTAGCACATCATGTTTGTCTCTTAATTCCTTTATCTTGTTTCCTAATAACATATCCATTGTATTTTATGTTCGACCGAAATGTTCGGTATATCGGTCGGATTTCGCTATAATCGGTCGCTTTCGCTATAAATTCCGTCGAATTTCGACGGATTTTTATAAATTTCGACGGATTATCCCTTGCCATCCGTCGAATTTCGACGAAATAGATAGATTCGACGAAATTTATTTCTCAAACCAATTTCGTCCATCTGTCCATATCAAGTCCTCTTTTTTCATAGTTTTCAACAAATCTCCTAAGCTACGTAGTTTCTGCTCTTCCGTCTTATTCTGCGGCAGCACATCCTTCAGATATTCGTAGATACCGTCTCTCTTGGCACCTTCCTCACCAGCGTTACTTAGATATTGAAGAACCATCTGGCGTAATTTCTCCTTATCCAATCCTTTTGTCTTGGTGTAGGAAGGCAGTTGGTGAGTGTTCTTTGCAATGCTAAGAGAAATGCTGTAATGTGGAGCCTCACCTTCTATCAGTCCACGTTTGAGCAAGTCTTGGGCAACGTCTTCATGAATGGTTCTGCCCTTCTGTATAGCATCGAGCGAGATGCAGTCCCATAGAGAAAGAGTGTTGTTTGTCTTTAGCAAGTCTGTATATCGTTTGTTGATTTCATTGCCGTAGATACGGACGACCACTTTCTTCTTAATTTGGTCAATCTCATAGTCTGGCATAGGGAAATGTCTGCGCCATTGCTCGCTGAACATCTTCTTAATACCACGACTTACGGTGTCAATCATATTGAAATCAACCATAGCCCTGCACAGACATTCATTGCGGAAATGTGTCTGAGGCTCTTCGTTTCTCAAAGCATTCTCCAAAGTGCCAGGAATGAATGTACCAGCATTGGAATAATATAAGTAGCCCGGATTCTCCACGAAGTTGATGCGTTGTTGAAGTTCATAATCCTGATGGGCGATGCAGTTATGAAGAGCCTCACGAATTGTATAATCATCATACTGCTTCATTGTATCCGGGAACAGCGTACCGCCAGGCATTTCTCTCAAAGTCAGGTTTTCTATCTTTGAGAGAATTTCGTCCACCGTTAATATGAATGGAACGGTGAAGTGCTCATAGTCAACAACGTCTTGATTTGCATCACGACGCGTCCATGTTACCTGTGTCACAGCAGGACGCAACTTGAAGGCTGATTCGTATTTGCCAAGCAATATAATGGCAGCACGAGTAATACCACCATTCCGTATCAGACCGCACTTGCCGAGGAATGTCTGAACGTTCCAAGCGTTCACTTCTTCCGCAGGTATGCGGCTGTGCACTTTCTTAAACATCATGCGAGCCTTGGCAACAGCAACTTCGTCTAAATCATCTATTGTGGCATCAGGTACAATTTCTGCAGACCAGTCTTTGGCGGTGTAGATAGGTTCTTCAAGAATGACAGCCATCCTCTCTTGCGTCAACTCCACCAAAGAATCTTCTATCCGCTGCCATGCCTTCTTGTGAGCAAGTACAGGACGACGAGGCTGATGCTTAGGAATGTGGATTATCCATACTCGCTTGTTTGTATCATCAGTTACAAATTCTTCTATACTCAGTCCTTCAGATGACAGATAAGTGCATTGTTCCGTCAGTTTGAACGTTGCCGACTGTGTATTGGCAGGTTGCCCATTGAATGTAAGCCTTGAAATGTCCGTCCCGACGATTTCGAGTGTCTTGTCTTTGACACCAATCACTAAGTGTCCACCCTCCATATTGGCAATGGCAGATACATACGAGATAACATCGTCTTTCTCGTCACCGCAGAAAGAGTTCTTCAAGTTCTTGAACTCTTTCCATTCACATCGTGCATTCTCTTGAGGATATTCACGAAGGAGATATTGTTGTAGTTCGTATTGATTCATCTTATCCCTGACCAATATAAAAATCACTATGTAGGCTGTATTTGTTCATCAAATAGCCCTTGCTGAGCATTACCCTTCAAGTTGTAAAAAAGTCTATTTTTGACTTTCTTTTTTTCTATTTGTGGCATTTTATCAAGATAACGTTTCATTTTGTCATCCTTCCAATCCAGACATAATCGTAAAATGATTTCTTTTGCAGAAATAGCTTCAACACTTCTTAGTACTGCAATTATATTTGAATCCAGTTTTTCTTTTTCTATCTGGTTTGGAGTTTTTTGTTCATTTGGATTAAGAACTAAAACCTTACCACACATATCTACAGCAGATGCTCCTTTCTGAATAATGAGACGATTCGCATTTTTCTCTTTGTCGTCAGGATATCTTACATAGACGGGACGATTCTTTCTAAGACCATCAAGCACACCAGCCCAGGTACCTCCTTTCTCATCACTTTGAGCTACAAATATCTCTGATGCCATACCATATATAATAGGATTACGTGCCATGGCAAATTCTACCGACCAGGGTGCCTTGGGGGCAAAAGTGCTCATTACAAGTATGCGTCCCTGAATAATATATTTTAGATATTGTTTGAAGCCCGAGCTAAAAGTCATGATACCCTGTGGGAGTACAATGATACTCTTTCCATTTGCATTAACTGCTGAATCTAAAGCTTGACGATCCACACCTTTTGCAAAACCGCTAACAACGACCTTGTCCTCATCCGCTGCTTTCTTTGCTATATTTTCTGTGAAAGCTAAAGCCTTCTCACTAGCACTTCGTGAGCCTACAATAGCAATAGAATCTTCCTTCAGCAACGATTTGTTTCCCTTTGTATATATGACAGTAGGAGCATTAAACTTTAGATTTTTTTTCAACAGTTTAGGATATTCCTCGTGAGTTACTGGCAATATGTCATACCCTTGAGACATCAGGTCTTCCACAAGAAAGGAATTATTTGCCAATTGAAGTCTCGCTTCTTCAAACTGAATTTTCTCAGTTTCATTCAGCCCAACGATGTCCCAATTTGAAGAATCTTCAAACAAATCTATTATAGATATTTGTGGAACGTGTTGAAAACAGTTTACATATATCTCATTTTTACGCTTTGTCCACATCTTTGGAATCAATGCTAGTGTTATCCAATATGTTAATTCTTGTTTGTTCATAATGTACCTCCTACAGTTTTTGCTATAACAATAGGAACAATAAGTTTTGCTCCTTTTTGTGTTAATATATTTCCTACTTCTTTTAATGTAGCGCCACTATCATATATATCATCTATTAAGAGTATAGTTTTACTTTTGACTACATCAGCCCCTATGTCAAATGCGCCCAATACATTTTCGTGTTTGCTGTATGAGTTTTGAAACATTTTTTGTTCTTGTGTTACACGCACCTTTTTCAGAGCATGACTTATAGGCACATTTATTACGCTTGCAAACTTCATTGCAAATTTTTTTAAAAGATCTCCTGATTTTGTTGGAGGTAAATATAACACTAAATCGAACTTAATATCCCTGAATTTCTTGCCAAACATAGACAAAATCTTCTTTAATAGGAAATCAGGGAAGTCACCTCCATTCTCATATTTACTTCGATGTATAGCTGTTCCAACATTAGAAGCGCCATAATAAGATGCCGCATAACCATTCACCATATGTGATGCTTTTTTTAGATGCTCTTTTATTATTTCTACTTCTTCGTTGGTATAGTCAGATGTTTTAATACTATTTTTATATTCATTCACACATTTTTCTATTACCTCATTGCTCTTGTCTTTTATCGTTTTTTCTATCAATATTTTATTAGGAGAAATGATACAAATCCTAAATCCGCTTTTTTTAGTTGTCCATGAAGCAAGCTCCAAAATTGGGAAGTATGTATCTCTAAAATTCTCAAGTTTTTTCGTTAACTCTGGTGATGTAACTACATGAATCTTTTCTAAATTTGTATTGTCGCAATTTCTATAATATGTTTGCTCGTCACTATCCAGAAAAGCGCATAGGTATTTCATTCTTGGCATATCAGTATATATATACTGTTCCATAGAACGAAGTTCTTTCAGTTTAGCTTCTCTTTGTTTCTCAAAATATGTCGTATTTAGAACAGGGGCGTTATATTGGTATTCATATTTCTTTGTTTTGCAATAGACAACCTCCTTGATGATTCCTTGATCAATCAAATCTGCCTTAATCACCCTTGCTTGAGTTTGTTTAAGATTAGCTAATTTTAGGATTTCTCTCTCAGACAGAGGTTCTTCTTTTAACAACTCTATGACCTTTTGATATTTTTTTATTGACGGACGAGCACCCTCTATGAATGACAGAGGAAGTACTGAGTCTGCAGGCACTCCACTTTCATTATTTTTACTTTCATTGTAAAACAATATTATACGTGTAGGTTTCCCGTCACGTCCTGCACGCCCTATCTCCTGATAGTAATGAATAGGAGATATAGGAATTTGAGTATGTATGATAAAACGAATGTCTGGCTTGTCTATCCCCATACCTAAAGCATTGGTTGACACTACACACTTCCATTTGTTTTGCATTAAACCACTCTCAATTGACTTTCTTGTCTCAGCATCAAGACCTGCATGATAATCTATAGCTTTGACTCCGATAAACTGGAGCCATTTCGCATAAGTTTCAGTATCTACACGTGTGCCTGTATATATTAAACCTGTGCCATTCAATTTTCCAATGTTTTGAGCTAGCCATATCATTTTTTCATCTTCAGACCTAACCCTTATTACTTGCAGAGCAAAGTTCGGTCGCATTAGGCTTCCTCTGATTGTAGTCAACTGCCCTCCTATCTGCTGTTCAATATCATGTTGAACCCTTTCTGTTGCGGTAGCAGTAGTAGCAAGGACTGGCAAACTCTTCGGAAGGACCTTCACCAAATTAATAATTCTACGGAACGATGGTCTAAAATCATGCCCCCAAACAGAAATAGTGTGTGCTTCATCAATTACAATCATTGAAAGCTTTATGTGTCGAGTTGCTTCTATCCATTCGTCATTCTCTTGCCTTTCGGGTGCGATATATAATATCTTTATTTCATTGTTTTTCGCACGTTGAATAGCTTCTTGATTTTCCTCATGTGACTGCTCCGAATTAATATAAGCAGCAGGAATGCCTTTTTTTACCAATCCTCTGACTTGATCACGCATCAGAGCTATTAGAGGTGAAAAAATAACTGTAACCCCATCAAATATAGTGGCAGGGAATTGGTAACACAACGATTTTCCGAATCCCGTACGTTCTATCATTAGGATTCGTTCTCCTCGAAGTATTCGCTCAATAGCTTTCCACTGTTCATCGTAGAAATGCTCTAAGCCAAATATTCTTTTTAGTTTTGTTTCAGCATCCTTTCTTGTCATAATAATCAGCATAGCCATTTTGTTTTAGATATGTTTTATAGCATAGAAATTATTTTTACCTTTGACATCATCAGAGATGGAGGGCGTACAAGAGGTAAGTCTTGCACTTGGACACGATAAGCCTGTGTCGGTAGGCTGCCCATTATACAATGAAGCGTCAGCCGTTAAAGGCTGTTTGGTGTTATCTTCCAACGTTATTGTTCAGAGGTTAGATGAATACCGACAGACTTTCTTTTGCAAGAATTGTCAAATTCTGACTACAAAGATAAAGAAACTTGCCGAGATGAAAGAAAAAAGCATTGTAAATCTTTGTATTGCGACCGCTTTTTAACAATTAAGGGATGTTAGTTGTGCATACCCCACCTCTCTCAATTCACACACAACTTATCGTAAAAAACATGACCTTACCTTTTTGTTGGTGTTCCCAATCCGACTTTCTGCGTACCGTCCCAATTCGTAAGTTGGTAGGCACATCCATTTGAATCACCAAGCGAGATGTATGTGTCGGCACAGTATGAAATATGGTCAACAAATGCAAGGAAATTGTTGGTAGCTACTTCTACTCTCTTTGCAGAATCAAGAGGCAAATTATGTTTGGAAGCAGTTGCGAAGATGCCATAATAGATGGATTGGCTTACTTGTCATTGAAATCTATACCCCAGTTCGGGATAACGGAACGTCTTCTTCAATAAATGCTGTGTGAAAATTCCTCTTCCCCATGCCTTTAGGAGTGAGTTACAACAGAGGAATGAAATGAGTGGATTTGCCCTTAGAACAGTGCCAGCTGTTTGGTGTCCTATTTGCTGTGTGTTTATCGATATTTATGTATACGTGTAACAAGTCACAGCAATGGTAAAGAGAATTTAATGATTGTCTTTATCCCATGTTTTATCCAGTACAGCTTTTTACAACATAGCTACCGCCGAGCGTATTTTGCTCAAGATTGTATACAGATGAGAGTCTTGTCTTGCTGTCTGAAGTTAACTAGGATAAAAAAAACTTGACCATGACTCTTGTTAAAATCATAAAACAAGAAATCATGGTCAAGCTCTAAGAGAGACTTTATGGGTCTCTTTCAAGTAAACGTGAGCTACTTAATAGTGCGTCACGTTTCTTACTGAAAACAATCAACTAAGTTTAATAAACTCGAAATCATACTTGCTGCAGTTGCTCTTTTTGTAGTCAAACTTGTACATGCGCATATACTGCTCTTGTATTTCTTTCGCTCCATTATAGAAAGGGTCTGATGTGTACTAAATAGCCTGCCAGATAACAATGTTATAGTATTTGCAATGCAATTGCCGCGCATGCCTCAGCATCCGCCAAAGCATGATGATGATTGGTTAAATCGTATCCGCAACGTGCGGCAATAATATCAAGGTTGTGATGTCCTTTGGGCCATACTCGGCGTGATGCTATGCAAGTGCAGTAGAACTCGTAATCGGGATAATCCATTTGATAGACACGGAATACAGCTTTTAGGCAACTCTCGTCAAAGGATTTGTTGTGGGCTACGAGCGGAAGGCCAGCTATCCTAGGTTCTATCTGCTTCCATACTTCAGGGAATATTGGAGCTTTGTAGGTATCAGAAGCACAAAGGCCATGAACCTTACTACACCAATAGTTGTAATACTCAGGCTCAGGCTTTATTAGCGAGTAGAACTTGTCCACTATCTTGCCATCACGAACTATAACTATGCCAACAGAGCATACCGAACTGCGCTCGTTGTTGGCTGTCTCGAAATCTATTGCTGCAAAGTCCTGCATGTAAGATGTATTTATATTGTACGAAAAAAACAACCCATAACACTTTTGGAGCATTATGGGTTGTGGATATGTTTTTATTAACTTAATCCTCTACAGGAGAGAACTCGTCCTTTCCTACTGAGCAAAGAGGACACTCGAAATCATCGGGAAGTTCCTCAAAAGGTGTACCTGCTGGTATTCCAGCCTCTGGCACTCCTACAGCTGGGTCGTATACCCAACCGCAAACGTCGCATACATACTTCTTCATAGCTTGTTGTTTTTTAGGGGTTTGTATAATTAGAAATTATCTACATGTAGCTCAAAGTAAGACTTTGGATGTGAGCAGGTAGGGCAGATTTCAGGAGCCTCGGTTCCTACTACAATATGTCCGCAGTTGCGGCATTCCCATACCTTAACCTCGCTCTTCTTGAACACTTCCTGAGCCTCAATGTTGTGCAGTAGAGCACGATAACGCTCTTCATGACGCTTCTCGATAGCAGCTACAAGGCGGAACTTATGTGCCAATTCATTGAAGCCTTCCTCTTCGGCAGTCTTGGCAAAGTTTTCGTACATATCTGTCCATTCATAGTTCTCGCCTTCAGCAGCAGCTGCAAGATTCTCGGCTGTATTGCCAATGCCACTAAGCTCCTTAAACCACATCTTGGCGTGCTCCTTCTCGTTGTCGGCAGTTTGCTGGAAGATAGAAGCTATCTGCTCAAAACCGTCCTTCTTAGCGCGTGATGCAAAGTAAGTATATTTATTGCGAGCCTGTGATTCACCTGCAAAAGCAGCAGCAAGGTTCTTCTCTGTCTGTGTGCCTGAATATTTGTTTGCCATAGTCGTATTTTTTTTAATGTTATTGTTTTCTTTATCTGATGCAAATTTACTGATAATCATTAGATTAGCAAAATAAATATCGGCAAACAAATAGTAAATTTCGGTACTACGACATATTTGTACGCTTATTTTGCTGAAATTTACCATTTGTTTTGTAATTTTATACCCAAATAACAGATATAATATGACAGCAGAAGAACTTAACAATAAATATTCCACCGTGTGCAACATGTCACGCGGCAATGGATTTAGGGTAGAACGTATGCCCGAAATGTTTGAGACAAGTGAGGTAGACGATTGTATGGCGCATGTACATTCGTTCTATGAGATACTATGGTTTCAGGAAGGAACGGGCGTTCATACTGTCGACTTCAATGATTATGAAGTGAAGCCAGGCACTATATTCTTTCTTGCGCCTGGTCAGGTGCATCATTTTGATAGGAAAGAAGGCTATAAAGGTGTGGCAATTAAGATGTGTACCGATATGATGAAGGACAATGTGTCAGGAGGCAATGCCGACAGTCTTTTTCTGAAATACAACTCATTCCATACTTACGATTCTACACCTTATTATATTATAGATGATAAAACCGCGCGTATGTTAATGCCATTGGTGGATGATATGGAGGAAGAGTCAAGGCATTACGGCGAAGTGGGTAATGTGGACATACTGAAATCTTTGCTCTGCATATTCCTTGTAAAGATTCAGAGGTATGGCCTGCATGAGGCAGGCAAAAATCTTGACATGCTAAAACCGTCGCATCGACTGTTTATACAATTTCGCCACATGGTGGAGGAAGAGTATAATAGTCTGCATACCGTTCAAGAATATGCCGACCGCCTGAATGTGGCAGTACGCACACTCAACAAGAGTGTGAATGAATGTTCGGGTAAGTCGCCGCTTGCATTCATCAATGAGCGCATCATTCTTGAGGCAAAGCGAATGGCAAAATACACCAATATGATGATAAAGGAGATAGCTGCAAGTTTGGGATACGACGACCCTTCTTATTTTGTAAAGCTGTTCAAGCGCCAGACTGGTTATCTTCCTTCTGAGTTCCGCGACTTGCAGTAATTTCAACAAAAGGCTACTTTTGTAAACGAATAGGCGGGTGGATTACGTAAGTGTTAGAATATTGATACGGCAGCCAAATAATCTCTCAACATATTTCTTACTATAAGAAATTTGCTGTACCTTTGTCTTTACATTGGATATATGTGCTTTAAATGCCAAACAATGTGTTGACCTACAGTAAAACAATAATATAACTATAATAAAAACATAACAACAATGAGCAAGTTTAATAGAATTCTTCTCAAGCTCAGCGGTGAGAGCCTTATGGGCAGGCAGAGCTTTGGTATTGACCCAGTTCGCTTGGGCGAGTATGCACAGCAGATAAAGGAAGTGCACGATATGGGTGTGCAGATTGGCATCGTTATAGGTGGTGGCAATATCTTCCGCGGACTTAGCGGAGCATCTAAGGGTTTCGACCGTGTTAAGGGCGACCAAATGGGTATGTGTGCAACAGTGATCAACTCGCTTGCTCTTAGCTCTGCCCTCGGTGCCCTTGGCGTTAAGACCAAGGTGCTTACTGCTATCCGTATGGAGCCTATTGGCGAGTTCTATTCTAAGTGGAAGGCTATTGAGGCTATGGAGGCAGGATATGTCTGCATATTCTCGGCAGGTACTGGTTCGCCTTACTTCACAACCGATACAGGTTCGTCATTGCGCGGTATAGAGATCGAGGCTGACGTTATGCTTAAGGGTACACGTGTTGACGGTATCTATACAGCCGACCCAGAGAAGGACCCAACTGCAACCAAGTTTACCGACATAACATACGACGAGATTTATACTCGTGGCCTTAAGGTTATGGACCTCACAGCAACAACTATGTGCAAGGAGAACAACTTGCCTATCTACGTGTTCAACATGGACATTGTGGGCAACCTTAAGAAGGTGATGGACGGTGAACCTATCGGCACATTGGTGCACAACTAATTATAAATAAAAAAAACATGGTAGCACGGCTTTGTGCCGTGCTGTTTATGTATAATGATATATTGTTCTTGATAATGAAACATTCTTTACGCAGTATTTCTTTAACATTGGCTTTCTTTGCCTTTGGCTCTGCATTTGCACAGGGACCAAATGGTAGCGGTATTTATTATAAGGCTGCTGACGGCAAGAAGGGAAAAGCGCTTAAGACAGCGTTGTTTAATATCATAAAGAGTCCTCATGTGGTTTCGTACAACAGTCTGCAAAACCAATATAAGAAGACGGACCGCCGCGAAGATGGCAAGGTATGGGATATGTATTCGTGTACAACCAACTATAACTTTGGCCAGTGTACAGGTAGTTATAAGAAAGAGGGCGACATGTTCAACCGTGAGCACTCGTTCCCTAAGAGTTGGTTTGGCGGTAAGGTGTCGCCAATGTATTCGGATATCGTACACGTTGTACCATGTGATGGATATGTAAACAATCGTCGTGGACACGAGCCTTTTGGTGAGACTGATGGCGATAAATACAAGTCGAATAAGGGTTTTAGTAAACTTGGTGCCTCGAAGACTCCTGGCTATAATGGTACAGTATTTGAGCCTAATGATGTTTACAAGGGCGACTTTGCACGTATCTACCTCTATATGGCAACGTGCTATGAGGATAAGGTTTCCAATTGGAGTTGTCCGATGCTTGCAGGCAATAAGTATCCGGCATATAAGGAATGGGCAATAACAATGCTGCTGAAATGGGCTGCCAACGACCCTGTTAGCGAGAAGGAGATAAACCGCAACAACGCTGTTTATGGTATACAGAAGAACCGCAACCCCTTTGTCGACTATCCGGGACTGGAGCAGTATATCTGGGGCGACAAGCAGGACGTGCCTTTCAGCTACGACAATTACGACAAGCCAGCCGGCATATACGACATTCCTACTGTTGAGGCTCCGCGTATTGTGCGTGTCTATACTATAAGTGGCACCATGGTTCGTACTGCCGACAGCGAGGCTAATGCTCTCGACGGCCTTGCCAAGGGTATGTATATTGTCAATGGCAAGAAGTATGTAGTGAACTAATAAAACTTTAGTAATAAAAGAAAAGCGTGCAACTCATTGGAGTTGCACGCTTTTCTTTTTACTTGTTCTTCATTTTACTTGTTCTTCTCGTAATATCCAATGGCAGCCTTTATGTTCTTCTGCACTGCTTTTGTGCTGAATGTGGCGCCAGTGCAACCATCTACCTCGGTGCGCTCGGCAAGTTTCTTAGCCTTTGATATCTTGAGGTTGTTGTATAGTGGCAGCAGAAACTGCTTGACACGGGCGAAGTAAGGCACCGTTTCTTCGTTCTTAAGAGCTACCACTTTCAGTATCTTTCCGTTCTTGATGTGCACCTCTACAGGTGTGCCCTTGCGATAACCGCGAGCCTTGCATATAGTGTTGGTGCGAACAATGTAGGTGCCGTCGGCATGTCGTGTCATCACGTTGTCGGCATGTACGGCGATGGTTGCGAGGAGCAACAATAGTGTTGCCGCCCCTCTTGATATGTACTTATGTATTGAAAAGATATTCTTTGTCATTCTTTTACTTTGTTTTTAGGATTATTTCATAGTTACCTGTATACGGTTGCCCGGTGCTGTAAGCAGCTTGCAGAAATTGCGTATATCATTAGTGGTAAGGCTGTCCACCTTCTTAAGATAGTCTTTGTCGAAGTCGATGCCTTCTCGTAGCTCGTGATAGCGCACGTATTCCCACCATCCGTTTGTTAGTACGGCGCGGTTATAGTTTTTGCGCTCATACTCCTTTATCGTCTCTAATTGTTCCTCGGTAGGACCCTCTGCAGCCATCAGTTGCAGCTGTTGGTCGATAATAGGCAGCAGCTCGTCGTACTTGTTAGGGTCGCAACGGAAGCTTATCGTCATCGAACATCCGTCTGTAGGATACTTCCAGAACTGTCCATCCACGCTCACACCATATGTTCCGCCCTTCTCCTCGCGCACCTTTTCGGTGTACACACTACGCATTATCTGCGCCAGAACGTCGAGCTTAAGGTCGGTGTCGGCAGTGTAGGCTATCGGTGCAGAGTATACTATGTTGGTCTGTGCCGATGGTGTAGCCTTCTGTTTGCTGAACACCTTAGTCACCTGTCCGGGCTGTATGTCGAGGATGTAGGGTCCAGGCTTGCAGTCGAGGTTGGTGCTCTTCTTGCCTGGCAAGCTTGCCACGTACTGGCATAGCAGATCTTCGAAGTCGTCCTCACGAATGTCGCCAGTAACGATTAGATTCATACCAGCAAGATTGCTGAAGCGCTCGTGGTAGATTTGGTATATGCGGTCAAAGTCTACCTCGTTCAAGCGGTCGGCAGTCAGAGGTTGCGTGCGCATGCGTTGTCCATATATTGCTACACGCAACGAGTCGTTGTAGGTAACGTTAGGGCTTGCGTTACGGTTGCGCAACATCGACTGCTGCTTGGCAATCATATTCTGGAATATAGCCTTGTCCTTTCGCGGATTGGTGAGGTAGAGGTACATTATCTGTAACCATGTCTTAAAGTCGGATGCTACGCACACACCCTTTACACCCTCTTCTTCGGCGTCGATGTACGGCACCACACGCAACGCCTTGCCACGGCGCTTCTTTTCGAGAGTAAGGAAGTCGAAGTCGGCAGCACCGCTCTCCTTGACCACACTGCCAAGAAATTGCAGGGTAGGAGCGTCAGAATCGGGATAGAGCGAGCGTCCGCCCAAACGGAACATGTTTATGGTAAGGCGGTTAGGCTCGATGTCCGACTGTCGTGCGCTCACCTTGATGCCGTTTGACAGTACATATTCGGTGTAACCATTGGCAGCAACATGCTTCGACAGAATCTTACCCTTCTTTGGCAGCTTCTTCATGAATGTAGGGTCTATCTGCTTTGCAGAGTTGTCGTTGGTGTATTGCTGCTGCTGAGCGTGCTCTATCCATGCCTTAAACTCGTTGGCAGACGGCATGGTGTATGGCTTGTCGTCGTACTGTGTAGGACCGAAGACGATGCACACTTGATTCTGGTTGTCCACCATCTCTCTTATCGTTTGGTTGATGTCATCGAGTGTAACGGTAGCGGAGAATTCAGCCTCAAGTGCCGCCTCGTATTCTATGTTCATGCAAGGCTCGTCACTGCAGAAGTTGGACACCATATTCTTGGCATATTCGGCGTTGCGTGTCTTGTTCTTATTGTCCAGACGGTGCTCAATGTTTACGGTGTGCTGCACCTTGGCATGTTCCAGCTCAGCTTCGGTAAATCCGTAGCGTCTTGCCTTCTCCACTATCTCTATGGCAGCGTCGATGCCAGCCTGCGGATTGTTGGGCATCAGTCCTATGTTAAGGGCAAAAGCATCCTTCTCGGTTGTTACGTAGTAGCTTCCGGCTCGACAACTTGCCGACATAAGTCTCGGCTGTGCCTCGTGTGATAGCTGTGCCAAGCGCTGGCGCAGTATGAACATGGCAAGCTTCGACTTGTAGCTACCAAGAAAAGCCTCTCGTGTTGCTCTCGTTTCTCTTGGTTCGGCGTCGTGCTTCATATATAGCGAGAGGTTAAGTGTGGGCTGCTCCTTATCGGCTTGGGTGTATACTATCATCTCCTTGTTGTCGGGCACGCTGTAGTAGGTGCGCTGTGGCGCATTGGCTGGTACTGTGTCGGCACCGAAGAGATTCTTGATTTTAGCTTCAATGTCGTCGACATTGATGTCGCCCACAACTATGATGCCCTGTAGGTCGGGACGATACCACTTGTGGTAATAGTCGCGCAGCGTGTCGTAATGGAATGTATCTACCACTTGAATATTTCCCATAGGCAGACAGTCGGCATACTTTGAACCAGCGTATATCACGGGCATTGCATTCTCCATCATGCGCTGCGCCGCCATACGCGAGCGTCGTGTGCGCCACTCCTCGCGTATCACGCCACGCTCTTGGTCTATCTCGTTGTCTTTAAGCAATAGCGAGCCTGCCCAGTCGTGCAGTATAATGAGGCAGGTGTCGGTTACACCATCCTTGCTCACAGGAGCGTTGGATATATTGTATACCGTTTGGTCGATGGAGGTGTAGGCATTGAGGTCGGCACCAAACTTGATGCCGTTGCGCTCGCACCAGTTGCGTACTGAGTGCTCGCCGCCATTGCCGTCAGGAAAATTGCGTGTACCGTTGAATGCCATGTGCTCAAGGAAGTGAGCCAGTCCGCGCTGCTCGGGTTGCTCGAGTATGGAGCCTACACGCTGTGCAATGTAGAAGTCGGCTTGCCCAGGAGTTTGGTCGTTGTGGCGTATGTAGTAGGTAAGCCCGTTGGCGAGCTTACCTTTGCGTATGCAACTGTCGAGAGGCAACGTCTGTGCCGACACTGCCATGCAGCTGCCAAGGCACATCAGAAGAGAGAAGATTCGTCTTTGTTTCATATAAAGAGATTAAGTGTTAGAGTTGGAAATTGATATTTATTTCTCAACAGTATTTTATTATTCAGCTATCTCAATGCCACTGACAGTGTACTTCTTGTTGTTCTTTACAATAACAATCTGTCCGTTTCTCAAGAATACGCCGTTGGCTGTATTGCCGCTGTTGACACTTGTATTGCTGATGCCGGTTGTAGTATCAGGGTCGAGAGGCAGAGCCTTAAGGCCTTTGCCAATAATGTTGCCTTCGCCAAGAGCGATGGTGGTGTTGCCGCGGAGGTTGCCAATAAACTCGGTGGTGCCAGTGGATGTAACCTCGCCAGCGTTGGTGCACGATTCTACAGAAACCAGTCCCTCGGCACGTGCCGAGTTGGCTGCTATGCCGGCAACGTACAAGTCTTGTCCGCTAACCGAGCCTCCGTTGACACAGCTCTTTATAACAGTGGCTGCCTCGTCGCCCTTCATCACGTTGCCAACGATGCCGCCGACGTTCTTGATACCGCTTATCGAGCCTCTGTTGCCACAGCTTTCGATGTCTACGGCATTGGTGGCGCAGCTTACGATGCCTGCTGTGTACTGCTTCGACTTGGCTGTACCCTGTGTGTCGTCTACATTGCCGTTGTTGTTGCAATACTTTACGGCACCCGAGTAAGAGCCTGCAATGCCTGCCGAGCCTACGCCGTTGGTTGTAGATATAAAGCCGCTGTTGCTGCAACTCTCTATAATATAGTTGTAGGTGGTGACGCTCTTGCCCGAGTGCGAGCCACCGCAGATGCCCGACGCATAGGTCATGGCCTTGATGTTGCCGTGGTTATGACTGTTTTTTATTGAGCCATAGCCGTTGACCATGAATCCGCATATACCACCAGCGGCAAAGTTGGTGGCTGTGATGTTGGCATAGTTGGTGCAGCCCTGTATAGTGCCCATGTTGAGCGAGGCTATAGAGCCAACGTAGTTGTAGCCAGTGATGTGGTTGGTCTCGTCGAAGATGATGTCTCTAACGACACCGTTCTTGTCGATACATCCAAACAGGGCGTTGTACTTGCCGGCTGCATTGTTGCTGCTCTCAGTGTGGTAGATGCCGCTGATGATATGGCCGTCGCCGTCGAACGTGCCGTCGAAGCCATAAGCTATCTCGGTAATTTTGGCGTTGCCGTCCTTGCCAATGGCAGGCAGCTGAACGGGGTTGTCTGCCGAACCGCCGAAGTCGATGTCGTTAGTCATCTTGAAGTACTCGCCGGTTCCTTTGTGGTTGGCGTTGCAATTCTTAGCCATTGCTTCTAAATCGGCAGCTGTGCTGATGATGTAAGGGTCGCCTTGTGTACCCGAACCTTTAAGTCCCCAACTGTTAGATACTGTAGAGCCATCGCTCTGTGCCATAACTGTCATCGTTGCTAAGCAAGCGAAGATGAGTGTAAAGATTTTCTTCATATTCTTATTTTTAAAGTTGTTTTTAGAATGTTGCCGCTGCCGTGATGGATAGCGTGTTGCGTGTCTGTCCTTTTGTGTCGCCGTTGGTGGCTTGCCGGAAGTTGTACCTCAGAGATATGGACGGACGTATGGACGTGCCTCTTACGGGCATCTCGTAGGTAATGGCAGCGTGGGCTGCCGCTTGTCTGTAGCTGCCCATTGTGGCTGTGCCTCCTGCCTCTGCCGACCATAAAGACCCGCCTCGTGTGGTAAGGCTGCGTCTGGCGCTGACAAACGGGGCTATGATGTGGCGCGAGGCGGTGTATATATCCGGGTATACGTAGGCAGTTTGGCGGCGTGTCCAGTAGTAGGTGCCTCCCGTGATGTGCCACAGGTATATATTGCCCGATGGCTTCCAGTAGGCGTTGAGCGCCGCCGAGCCGTATGTCTGAGCCTTGTCTGCCATCTTTGTAGGCTCGAAGTATTCGTAGTATATGGCAGATGTGCCGTTGGTGGCTGTTGTACGTCGATAGTTCTCGCGTTCGGATGTAAGACGCTCTGTGGTCATGCTTAGGTCAATCCATACCAGACGCTCTGCCCTTTGTATAATGTCGTAGCGCAGATGCAATGCGAGGTTGTCGCCATGGTGCTGCTCGTGCGATGCGCTGTATTGCGACTTACGTCCATAGTAGCCGTTGAGGTGGTTATATGCTATGTCGGCAAAGAGGCGGTTGCATTTTGCTTGGGCGCTAAAGCCAATGTGTTCGGACAGCAGCGGCAGCTTGTTCTTGCTGTCTGTGAATCCCTCTGTGCCGAAGGTCTCGCGTTCGCCATGATTGTTGGCATAGTCAATAAGCGTGTAGTATATCTGGTCGGTGGTGCCGTAGGTCTTAAACTGTATCGACTCAGTGCGGCGGCTGTACACCATCCCTATGCCAATGCCGCTGTTGTGGGGCAGCGACATGAAGGCATTCAGACTGGTGTGCATATCCATAAGCGTGTTGCTGTGGCGTAGGTCGCGTTGCTTGGCGTATGTTCCGGCTGTGTAGTCGATATGTGCACCAATCGCCAGGTTGCGCCATACATTCCAACCTACAGCTCCATCAATGCCGAATGTCTCCATACTCTTGTCACCGGCATTGCTGTATGTGTCTTCTACGAGGTCGAACGGCATAAGCTTAAGTGTTGGCATAAGCATGCTGCCGGCTGCGCCCGACATATAACGCCTGTTGTATGTGGCGCTGCCATAAGCCACGACCTTGGCAGACAGTCTATAGTACGAGCGCACATCGGCACTGTAGGCATCCTCTCTCTTGCCCTCCGACATGGTATGCAGCTTGCCTCCGTCGTGCCGATAGGCGAGGGTGGCTTGCGATATGGTGCTGTCGCCGAAGGTAGTAAGTGCTGCGGCATTGCCAGATGCAAGCCATACGTTGCGCTGCTCGGTAAGCTTGAAGTCGCGTTGTGCCATAGCCGGTAGCCATAGCATACTAACGAAGAGAACAATAATTGGCCTCATAAAAATCGTTCGTTGAATTGTTAGTGTCTTGATATATGGCATGCCCGTCAACGGTCTTTTCCACCTTTCTTATTAAAGAGTGGCCGTAGCCTCCGGTAAGGGTGGCATAGCCGGTATCAAGATCGGACGTTATGCGTTTCTTGCAGTTGGCAAGAGCAGTGGCGTTGTACACCTCCACTGCATCTATAACCCAGCTGCGCGGCATCTTAAGACAGGCATACACGATGTTGCCCTCCTTGCCCGTTGGGTATATAATGTTGTCTGGGTTCTCGCCGAAATGCTTTGGAGTGACACCTTCGGTGCGAAACATTATCACTGCTGGAGAGGTCTGGCTCATAGCCCAGGCATTGCCCTTGCCATACTTCACCGCCTTGAGATAGTGGTCTGTGGAGATTACGTCGGCTGGTGATGGATAATACAGGGTGTTGTTGTACTTGCCACCATCGCTGCTTGTAGCCTCCACATCGTACATACAGTAGTAGGCTGCGTTGGCATAGTTTATGGAATTGCTGTAGGTAGTTGTGTTGTCAATGGCGCCATGCACGTTTACCACAAGCTCGGTGTAGGGTGCAATGGTGCTTCCTTGCTGGAAATACCAAATGCCGTTGAGTGTTGGAATCCAGTTGCTGTCGGCATAGTCGAGCTTGCCTCCATTGAGGAAAGAGTGGGTGTTGGCCTCGGCATTGTATGGCTCGACTATACCGAAGCCAACGTTGTCGAGCGATACAGTCTCGGACGAGTTGTTGTACAATATGATGCACTTGTCTATGGCAAACTTGCCGGAGCCGTCGTCCTTCTGACAACCTCCGTTATACAGTTCTTTTATAAGGATAGGGTTGGCCTTCTGCAAAGTGGTGACGCTTACAAGTAGCTCAATAGAGGAGTTGGTGCTGCCTATGGTTACATCGGACACCGCACCGTTGCACACATGGCGGAAGTATTCGTCGTCGCTTACCTTCGACGCGCTTATGCTGTATATGCCAGCAGGCAACGTGAAGCGTGCTATGCCATCGGCATCGGTCGACGCCTCGAAGGTGCTGCCAATGCCATTTGTAATCTTCACCGCTACATCGTCAACGCTTTGGCTAAGCCGCACCTCTACGTTGTAGGTGTCGATGTGCTCGTCGTAGCTGCACGATGCCAAGAGGGTTAGCACTATAAGCAGAAGTACGAATGGATATTTTATTGTATTGTTCATATTATCATTATATTAAACAGATAAATTCTGAATCATTATCTACAGCAGCCTACAGCTTCACTCTTACCGACGCTCCGTAGTAGAACCTTGGAATGTATCCGCTGTCGAACAGCGACGTCTTTAGTCCGGTTTGCGAATTGCGTACGGATGCCATATTGTTGAGGAAGTTGTTGGCATAGAACGACAGACTAACCCAGCGGCCAATCTCCTTGGTTACAGAGAAGTTGGCAGAGTAGTATGCCGACACATCCTGCGGGTTGAAGTAGTAGGCTGTATTGCTTCTTACTATCAAGTTGCTCAGTTGGCGGTACAGGTTTGGGTCGCTGTCTTTGGCTGCCATCAGAGCCTCGGCAAACGGTATACGTTCCGACGGATTGTCCCATGTAGAGTAGTACTCGGGATACACAGCCACATAATGGTCGGTCTGCCCCGTGTATTTTGTACCGGTAATGTCGCCAGCCTCATTAAGGGCAATGGTTGTGCGGTTGCTCGACAGGTTGCGTCGGTAGTTTAGCAAGGTAGCCTCAAGTCGCATAGTCATTATTAGTCGCAGTCGTGGTATGCGAGCAGTAAGGGTGGTGTTGAGGCTGCATCCCTTGTCCAGTATGCCATTGCTTACTGAAGGTGTGCTTGCTGTGGATGCTGATGTAACGTTACTGCCAACGTAATAGCCTATCAGTGGTTGTACATTCGAGCCTTCGGCTTGGTCGCCGATACCGTTGGGACTGCCTGCTATAAGCGTGTTGTCTATGCCGCGGTAGTGGTAGTATTTGCCGTCAAGGCGCAACGACAGTCCAAAAGTGTGTCTGTTGCTTATGATTGGCGTCTCTGCTACCCATTCCAATCCGTATCGTGTCACTGGCGATCCGTTTACATACTGTCGGTTTGCGGTGTACGTATGACGGGTGGAATAGGGCAGAGTAACGGTATTGCCGTTGGTGGCTGACGTTACGCTTACCACACCAGTTATAGGGTTGACGTTATATATGCGGTCGGCGACGGCAATACCACATCCCTCAAGAGCCGATTGCGACGTTTGGTTGTAGGCAAAAGGAGTATACACGTTCAAAGTTTGATATGGATTGTACGTGCGGCTCCAGAATGCCGAAACGCTTAATCGTGTCTTGCCGATGCTTGCATCCAAGCCTGCCTCAACCTGATTGGAGTGTTGCCACTTAAGGCGGTCGTTGTATGTGGCACGTTGCACATTGGTGTAGTAGGCGTAGTATGCCTTGCCGTCGGCAGTGGAGCCAGGGGTAAACACAAGTCGGTCGGTATATGTGTCGGCTGGATAAAGCACCTGGAACGAAGGCAGCTTGACGCTTTTGCCATATCCAGCATGTGCCGTGAGCGACGCCTTTCTACCTTTTATTATATTATATCGTATGTTGAACCGTGGCGACAGGCTCGCTGCGGTGCCGTATGAGGAGCCGCTTATCATTGTGATGTCGTCGCGCAGTCCACCAACAATCATCAGTGGACCTACCGTAAGCCGTTCCTCAAGAAATACAGCAAGGTTGTGCATTGTGGGAAGGGAGCTGTAGTCGTAAGGTCGCCATGTGGGAGCCAGGCGCATATCGTCGTAATATGTGCCTTGTCCGTTATTGCGGGTTGAGTTGAACTCGGCTCCCAATGTAAGCTTGTTTGCCGCTCCAAATATGCGCCGTGTCCACTCGCCTTTAAGCTTAAGTTGCAGGGTCTGCGGCTTTTGGTCGTTGAAGGAGCGCACATACCAATAGCCAGTCGGACCAAGTATTATGCTGCCCGTGCCCATGCCGTCGGCATAGTCCTTGGCTATGGCATAGCCGTCGGTAAGGGTATGCAGGTAGGCTTGGGTAGAAGAGGATGATGTGTTGGTATAGTTTTCTGAGCGTCTGTCTGCAGTTGATAAGGCAGTCTGTAGAGCCACATTGAATATTCCTGAGCGTAGGGTGTTGCACTGCCAGTCTATTTGTATATTGGCACGTAGTTGATTGTCACGTTGGCGCTGGTAGGTGTCGCGGAAAGCATCGGGGTCTGCCTTTGAGTTGTAGCCACCGATGTTGCCCGTAATCCCTGCGGTAAGGTTAAGGCTCGAGCCTTTTAGCCTAAATACCTTATTGTATGTAGCCGACATGATGTTGCGGCTATAAGCGGTATGTGGCGATGTAATATCGGTGAAGGAGCGTGCGTGCTCAACCGAGAAGTTCAGTGTACCGGCGTTGTGTCCCAATGCCAAGCCCTTGCTAAGCGCCACCTGACGTGTGTACGGATTAGTGACTGCCTCCACAATCCATGGTGTATGTCCGCGGCGGGTATTGACCTTAACCACGCCGTTGCTAATGTCGCCATACTCAACACCGGGTATTCCGGCTATCACCTCAACGCTTTCGATGTTGGATGTGGATATGTTGCGGGTTGAAGCCGACTGTGTCTCGCTCATGCTTGCGTTGTTGTTAAGGCGCACCCCATCTATCTCGATAGCTGTGCCGAATGCAGCGTTGCCTCTTTCGCCCGAATTTGAGCGCAGGGCCATACGCGAGTCGTCCATAAGTGTTGAATTTACGGTCTGTCCGCCAGGCAACAGCGACATAATGTCGTTAAGCGATAGGGCCTGCGAGTGGTCAAGTGTTGTACGGTCGATAGAATAGGTTGTGGTTCCTATTGTCGATCTCTTGCGTGCTGTAACCTCTACGCCTGGAATACTAAGATTCTCTTCTTTAAGTCGGATATTCTTAAGGTCGGTGTTGTGGTTAAGGTTGAATTGTAAGGTTCTGGTGATATATCCCAAAGTCCTTACCTCAATAGCGGTTGGTCCTTGGGGCACATTCTCAATGCAGAATATACCGTTGGCATCGGTTGTTACCCACAGCTCAAGGTTTAATACCTTAACAATGGCGTACGAAAGAGGTTGCGTAGTGTGGTCGTCGAGTACACGTCCTGACACTCTGAATCGTCCGTCGTTGGCCGTTGCTGCTGCCGATATTATCAAAAAAAGTAATAATGTTATTGCATTCCTCATTGCTTGACAACTTGTCGGTTGAACAATATAACTCGTTGTATTTCAATGAACAAAGGTATCATAGTTTTGTGTTTTTCGCAATACCGAAATGTAGGTATTTTGTTGTAGATACATATCCGTAAAACCATAAATTGTACGACCCCAAGGAATAAAAAAAAAGGTTGCAAATGAAGCGCTATATACAGCCTCATTTGCAACCCTGCAATCATTTATATATATCAGCACACATTACAACGCTTTCTTGATAAAGGTTGCAGATGGCAGATAAAAATAAACAATTAAACCTCTTCAAAGTCTACATAGTCGCCCTCGTCCTTGCCGAATATCTTGCGGTTTGCCTGTTGTGTAGGGCGCTCGTCGTAGAGTTCTTCATAGACGTCGGATGTTTGCGAACTGTCAGTTGTAGTTCTTGAACCGCCCGTTGTACGGCTGTTGTTGGTTGATGATGAATTGCTCCATGTCGAACCATTGCCAGCAGATGTCGTACGTCTGCCAGCCGAAGCCCCGTTGGCAGCTTTGCCTTGTGCCGTAAAATGGCGAGCCATTTGCTTGACGCGCATATACATATATACCATTACGCCAATGATGAATACTGCCACGAGCAGAGCTACGAGGAATATTGATTTTAAGAGTAGTCCGAATATAGCCATAACATATTTTGCCTTAGTTGTTTCTTTAAATGGTTGATAATTGTTAGCTATGTTTATATGGACAAACACTATGCCATTTTTTATTTTTTCTTGCTTGCGACAATCAAGTCGTCAATGCAAGAGATGATGAAATACCAAGCTATGATTACCCAAAAACTCTCAAGTAACCCCAGCCATACTATCATTAGTACAGAGAAGATGATGAACGAGTAGCGTAGCTCGTTGCCCTTCCATCCCCATTGCTTAAACTTTAGGGCGAACATCGGAATCTCTGATACCATAAGCCAACTGCTGATGCAAACCATAACCAATAAGACTGGGATCATTAGCGGAGACGATTCAATAAAATCGCTCTGCGATACAAGCAGCGAACCCCAAAAGAGTGCGTTGGCAGGAGTAGGCAGTCCAATGAACGAGGTAGTCTGTCTGGTGTCAAGGTTAAACTTGGCAAGGCGTATTGCCGAGAATGCCGCCATTACGAAGGCAAAGTAGGGCACATATGCGCTTACGGGTGCAAGTACCGATGGATACTCTAATATGGATAATTGGTTGAAAACAATTGCTGCCGGCGCAACACCAAAGGTTACGTCGTCGGCAAGAGAGTCAAGCTCCTTACCGATAGGCGAGCTAACACTAAAGAGACGTGCGCTCATGCCGTCGAAGAAGTCGAATACGGCGCCCATAACAATCCATAATAGTGCAAGCTTTGTGTCTCCGCAAAGTGCAAAGACTGTTGCTATGCATCCTGATATGAGATTGCAACAGGTGAGGGTGTTTGGTATGTTGCGAGTTATTAAGTTTGCCATAATTCGAATTTCGTGTTATTTGTTACGATATATTATTACTGTTTCGGCTGTGTCTTTTACTTAAGCTTTGCTATAACAGTCTGGTCGCCAGTGGTGGCTTGACCCATTTTTACGCATATCTCAGTGCCTAATGGCAAGTACACGTCTACACGTGAGCCGAACTTGATAAATCCGAGATGCTCGTCGATATAACATTCTTCACCTTCCTTGGCATATGTTACAATGCGTCGTGCCACAGCACCTGCTATCTGTCTGCATAGAATGTCTGTGCCTTCGGGTGTTGTTATTATCACGTCGGCATGTTCGTTCTCCTCGCTTGCCTTTGGCAACCAAGCCTTGTGGAAGTTTCCGTTGTGGTGTGCCACCAACTTAACCTTTCCGTCAACTGGGAACCAATTGGCGTGTACGTTGAATAGGCTCATGAAGATGCTCACCATAATACGACGCTCGTGGAAGTAAGTATCCTCGTCCACTTCCTCAATTACTACAACTCGTCCATCGGCAGGTGCAACAACAATCTTGTCGGTGTCTTCTTGCGGGAAGTAGCGGATAGGGCAGCGGAAGAAGTTGATAACAATGCAGTAGACAGTACCCATAACAGCAGTAAAGCACCAGAAAGGAGCCTTGTTGTCCAAAAAGCGCCAAAGCAGTAAGGCTATGGCAGCAATTGCGATGAAGCCATATACGAGAGTGTCTGTGCCTTCACGGTGAAGACGTATTTTCTTTAGTTTCTTAATTCTTTTGATCATTTGTTGATTTAGTGGGGTTAGGCTTGTTTTGATTTTCGTATTAATTCTTTAATTATGTGTCGTGGTAACAAGTTTATTTTTTACTTATGTTGCATGGACACGAGATATCTGTGCAAAGGTAGCTGTTTTTTATGGAAATGACAAATTTTTTAATGTTTCTTCACTGCTACGCACAATATTCATATCATGTTACTTATAAATTGTTAGATATTTCAATAACTTTCTGTATCTTTGTACTTCAAAACAAAAAAAAGAAGTTTTCGCACTACATGGAAGATTTTATTCATCTACACGTTCACACCTACTATTCCATTCTTGACGGACAATCGCCCGTGCAGAAGATTGTAGACAAGGCTGTGGCCAACGGCATGCGCGGTATGGCCATTACCGATCACGGCAACATGTTTGGCGTAAAAGAGCTGTACAACTACTGCAATAAGATTAACGGCAAGCTGAAGGATGAGGGCAAAGAACCTTTCAAGCCTATCTTTGGATGCGAGATGTACGTGGCACACCGCCGCAAGTCAGACCGCGTTAAGGAGAAGGGCGACATGGGTGGCTATCACCTCATTGTTCTTGCCAAGAACTATAAAGGCTACAAGAATCTTATCAAGCTTGTTTCGCGTGCTTGGGTAGACGGCTATTATATGCGACCACGTACCGACCGTGAGGACTTGGAGAAGTATCATGAAGACCTTATTGTATGCTCGGCTTGTATTGCAGGCGAGGTTCCCTCAAAGATATTAAAGGGCGATATGGCTGGAGCACGCGAGGCTTTGGAGTGGTATAAGCGTGTATTTGGCGACGATTATTATCTGGAGCTTCAACGACATGAGGTGAAAGACCCTCATCAGCGTGCCAACCGCGAAACCTTCCCTTTGCAGCAGCGAGCCAATAAGGAACTTATCAGTCTTGCGCATGAGTACGGCATAAAGCTTGTATGTACCAACGACTGCCACTTTGTTGACCAGGAAAATGCTGAGGCTCACGACCATCTTCTATGTCTTGCTACTGGTAAGGATCTTGACGATCCTAACCGTATGCTATACTCAAAGCAAGAGTGGTTTAAGACACGTGAGGAGATGAACGCTATCTTCTCTGATGTGCCCGAAGCCTTGAGCAACACTCTTGAGATATTGGACAAGGTGGAATTTTATTCCATCGACCATGCCCCTATCATGCCGTTCTTCCCCATTCCTGAGGAGTTTGGCACCGAGGAAGAAACCCGTAAGCGCATATCTCCAGAGCAATTGTTCCGCGAGTTTACTACCGACGAGAATGGCAACGAGATTATGTCGCACGAGGATGCCGAGAAGAAAATAAAGAAGCTTGGCGGACTTGACAAGCTGTATAGAATAAAGTTCGAGGCCGACTATCTTGCCAAACTTGCCTACGATGGAGCAAAGAAACTTTATGGCGACCCGCTTACCGACGAGGTGCACGAGCGTATAAAGTTTGAGTTGCATATTATGAAGACCATGGGTTTCCCAGGCTACTTCCTTATTGTGCAAGACTTTATCAACTCGGCACGTGATGAACTTGGCGTTATGGTAGGACCTGGACGTGGTTCGGCTGCCGGTTCGGTAGTGGCTTATTGTCTTGGTATTACAAAGATAGACCCTATTAAGTACGACTTGCTGTTCGAACGTTTCCTTAACCCAGACCGTATCTCCCTTCCTGATATTGATACCGACTTCGACGATGATGGACGTGGCAAGGTGCTGGAATGGGTAGAGGATAAGTACGGACACGATAAGGTGGCACACATTATTACTTATGGTACCATGGCTACAAAGAACTCCATTAAGGACGTAGCCCGTGTGGAGAAGTTGCCGCTTGATATCAGCAACCGTTTGTGTAAGGCAATCCCCGACAAACTACCTGATGGTCTGAAGATGAATCTTCCTAATGCCATCAAGTGTGTACCCGAATTGCGCGATGCCGAGGCAAGTGCCAACCCGTTGTTGGCAAATACTATTAAATATGCCAAGATGCTTGAGGGTACCGTGCGTGGTACGGGTATCCATGCGTGTGGTACTATTATTTGCCGCGATGCAATAAGCGAGTGGGTGCCTGTATCTACAGCCGAGGACAAGAGCGACCCAGGACACAAGTTGCTTGCAACTCAGTACGACGGACATGTTATCGAGGAGACAGGTCTTATCAAGATGGACTTCCTCGGACTGTCTACTCTCTCTATCATGAAAGAGACTGTAGAGAACATCCGTCTGACACAAGGCTTCACATTAGACCTTGACAAGATTCCTATCGACGACGAACTTACATACAAGCTGTATCAGGAGGGACGTACAATAGGTACATTCCAGTTTGAGTCGGCTGGTATGCAGAAGTATCTGCGCGAACTAAGGCCTACTGTCTTCGAGGACCTTATAGCCATGAACGCCCTTTATCGTCCGGGACCTATGGATTACATCCCGTCGTTCATTGCCCGTAAGAATGGCAAGGAAGAGATTAAGTACGACATCCCTTGCATGGAGAAATACCTCAAGGACACCTATGGCATTACTGTGTACCAGGAGCAGGTGATGCTTCTGTCGCGACAACTTGCCAACTTCACCCGAGGCGAATCGGATGCTTTGCGTAAGGCTATGGGTAAGAAGAAGAAGGCCATTGTTGATGCAATGAAGCCAAAATTCATTGAGGGCGGAAAAAAGAACGGACACGACCCGAAAATACTTGAGAAGATATGGGCCGACTGGGAGAAGTTTGCTTCGTACGCTTTCAACAAGTCGCACGCCACATGCTATTCGTGGGTGGCATACCAGACAGCCTATCTCAAGGCACATTATCCTGCCGAATTCATGGCGGGCAATATGAGCCGATGCATTAGCGACATAACGAAGATTACAAAGCTAATGTCTGAGTGCCAGTCTATGGGTATTCCGTGTCTTGGACCCGATGTCAACGAGAGTCAGCGCAAGTTCTCGGCCAACAAGAAGGGTGAGGTGCGATTCGGCCTATCAGCTATCAAAGGCATGGGCGATGCTGCTGCTGTCAACATTATAGCCGAGCGCGAGAAGAATGGACCTTATAAAGACATCTTCGACTTTGTTCAGCGTGTCAACCTTTCAGCCGTTAACCGTAAGGCAATGGAGTCGTTAGCCCTTAGTGGTGGATTCGATTCGTTTGGCATTCGCCGCGAGCAATACTTCGGTCTTAATGCCAAGGGCGACACATTTGTAGAAACTCTTCTAAGATACGGACAGGTATATCAGTCGGAACAGTCGTCTATGCAGAACTCGCTATTTGGCGATATGGGGGGCGTGGAGATAACAACTCCGCCAATACCAACAGTTGAGCCTTGGAGCACAATGGAACTGCTTAAGAAGGAACGCGAACTTGTAGGCATCTATCTTTCTGCACATCCGCTTGACGATTATGCCGTAGTGCTTAACCATATGTGCAACCTTAAGTGTACGCAAATAGGGCGCGAGATGGACAAAAAAGAACTGTCTAAGTTTGAGGAACTGTCATTTGGCGGCATCGTTACATCCGTGTCGTCGCGTTGGACCAAGACCAATAAACCCTTCGGTATTGTCACTATCGAAGACTTTGAAGGCGCTGGCGAGATAGCTCTATTTGGTGAGGAGTGGACAAAATGGCAGAGTATGTTGCAAGAGGAATATCCAGTCTACATCACAGCAAAATGTCAGCAACGCTTCCGCAACAACCCTGACGCCTATGATTTGGTGATAAAGAAGATAGAGTTCTTAAGCGATGTAAAGGACAAGTCGATAGACAAGTTTACCATATACATCGACTCTACCTTGTTTGCCGACTCGTGCATGACCGACCTCGAGACGATGTTGCGCAGCAATACGGGTCAGGTGCCGCTTTACTTTAACATTCACGATATCGAGCACAACACCAATATCGAGATGTTCTGTCGCAATGTTGCGGTGGATGTCAACAAGAAACTGCTGTCATTCCTCGACGAGATGGACAAGCAAGTAGGCGAGCATCAAAGTGTGCGCTATGCAATTAACTAACAGCAGGAGGCGCTGTTGCAAGTGTTTGGCACAAACTTTGATATTAAAAAATTATCAGCTTTGCATTATTGATAAATCATTAGCGATATATATAACAATAAATAATAAACCCAATAAAATTTAGAAAAAATGGAAGTAAAAATCACAAACGAGAACATCGAGCAGTATAAGAATGGCTCTCTGCCATTGGTGGTAGACCTCTGGGCAACATGGTGTGGTCCTTGCCGCATGATAGCTCCTATCGTGTCTAAACTTGCCGAGGAATACGACGGCAAGATAGTTGTAGGTAAGTGCGACGTTGAGGAGAACGACGATGTAGCTGCAGAGTATCGTGTACGCAATATCCCTACATTGCTCTTCTTTAAGGGCGGCGAACTCGTAGGCAAGCATGTAGGTGCCATTACAGAGGGCGACCTCAAGGCAAAGTTCGACGAACTGCTGTAAGCTGACACCTTATAATATAATAAGTGGCGCAAACCATTAGGCTGCATATCAGCATAATGGTTTGCGCCATTATTGTTTTTGGGTTCATCCGATATTTGGAGTGATACAAGCTGGAGTTTATCGTGGAGGTTGGTATCTTGATGTTGGTGTAATGGACGTATAAATTATAGCTCGTATAATGAACGTATAATTTTACTTGTAGTTCTTTTGTATGTAGTTCCCACAGAATGCACAGACCACACTCTAAGTTTGCAGAAGAAAGCAATTAGGCTAAATAATCAAGGT
>ERZ1034753.47-NODE-47-length-38784-cov-29.898655_pt1 | contig 38784 bp, 20 predicted proteins | sample MGYA00520702_ERZ1034753 | MGnify/ENA primary metagenome ERZ1034753 (study PRJEB33766, sample SAMN09781700) | gut metagenome | biome: gut microbiome | host: Homo sapiens | place: Madagascar | study: EMG produced TPA metagenomics assembly of the PRJNA485056 data set...
ATCTCGATGGCAAGCAGGTGCCTGTAGATCAGAACGGCAAGGGCGCCATCTGGGTTGGCAAAATGACATTGGATATCGTAAAGAATAAATAAGGCTCCCCCGAAGAAAGGTATAAAACAAAAAAGGCTCCTCATTGCGAGAAGCCTTTCTTGTTTTATACCTTTCTTCAAGGAGTTTTTTCTGTTTTGATATTTGAAAGTTCTTATTCCTTGTTGGAAGAGGCATAGAGTCCGATGCAGGCACCGATGAAGCCACCGCTCTTCTGGGTGCTCAGGTTGCTGGCATCCACGCCTTTGGCGAGCAGCTGCCAGTCGCCGCCTTCCTCTGCATAATAGAAATCGTAGTATCTATCATGACCTTCAACCTTCAGCTTCAGCTTGCCAGCCTTGATAGGGGCTGAGGCGATCGTGACGTTGTTCTTCTCGGCACGGGTCAGGGTAATCATCAGCTTACCCTTCTTCATGCTCTTACCCAACACGAAGTTGTGGTCTTCCTTCTGGAGAAGTGCCAAACCTGCTATCTCCTTGTCGTTGCGAGGAGTGAAGTTGATTTCTGTCTCGGCAGAGAAGGTGCCGTGCTGCTGGCGTGCCCAGATGGCAGACATCGGTTCACGCTTGTAGATATTGCCTGGCAGCAGATTCAGGTTCAGCTTGCCGTTTTCTACCTTATAGCAATCTGTAAAGTCGCGGAGGAACATCCAGCGTGGGTTCAAATCCTTCAGACCTACGCCGTTGTCGGCTGTATCGAAGTTATCCACATAGCTGAAGTTGCCAGAGAACTCATTCTTCTCTGCTGGCTTCAAGCCTGCCTTTTCGCCTACTGTAGAAATTGGGGTGTTCTTGGCAAGAATCTCTGGCCATCCGTTTTTCCATGTTACCGGCAGGAGATAGGTGTCGCGACCTGTGTTGTACATATCTTCCTCGTATGGGCGGCAAGCCAGGAATACAGCCCACCAGTTGCCCTTGCCATCTTCTACGATATCAGCATGTCCGGCACTTGATACTGGGTCCTTGCGGTTTGGATCCAAGCCTGTGCGCTGGGTGAGGATAGGGTTGTTAGGGCATTCCTCCCATGGACCCATCGGATTCTTGGCACGCAGGATTACCTCGCTGTGCCATCCGCCCGTACCGCCTTCTGCACACATCAGATAATAGAACTTGCCCTTCTTGAAGAGGTGTGGACCCTCAATCCAGATAGGACGAGCCTCAACATGGGTTCCGCCACGCAGAATCTCCTTGAAGTCGCCCTTGATGCTGTCGCCCTTCACGTCGAATTCGAAGCAGCGGATAGAGCGTTGACCCTCGTAATCGGCACCGCCAACTACCGGACCGTTATGAACGATATATCCCTTGCCGTTGTCATCGAAGAAGAAGCTAGGGTCGATGCCGTCAATCTTCTTCAGATAGATAGGTTCGCTCCAGCCCTTGGAAGGATCTTTTGATTTCACAAAGAAGTTGCCGGCTCCCACATTGGTGGTAATCATATAGAAGGTCTTGTTCTTCTTGTTATAGCTGATGGCTGGTGCGAAGATACCGCCTGATACGCGCTGACCCTTCAATGGAACCTGTGATGTGCGGTCGAGAACATGACCGGCAGGCTGCCAGTTGACCAGGTCTTTACTGGTTGAGAGAGGCACACCTGGGAAGAAGGTAAACGAAGAGTTTACCAGATAGTAGGTGTCACCTGCGCGGCAGAGTGATGGGTCTGGATAGAAACCAGCCAGCACTGGATTGTAATACTGGTGAGTCTTGTCGATTTCAACATTGAAGCGAGCGTCATTGCCCGCATACTTGAAATAGTCAAACTCAGCTGTCTGCGCCTGTGCTGCGGCAGCAAGCGTCAGGGAAAGCGATAAGATTGCAATTTTCTTCATTTTATTCTAATTTAAAGATTTCTGCTGCAAAATTACTGCTTTCCCGCGAGAATTGCATGCTAATATGTAACTAACATTTTATGATTTGTATCATTTCAGTTGCTTGCTGTTATAATTTCTTTTCTTATTTCTTATCTTGTTGCTCGTTCATGTAATCACGTGGTGAGCAACCATATAGATTCTTAAACATGGTGCTGAAGCTTGCAGGGTTGGAGAAACCGCAGACATACATCACTTCGGTGACATTCTTGTGCGATTCTCTCAGCAACTTAGCTGCTTGTTTCAGACGGATGTTGCGGATGAAGCTATGTGGGGTCTGGTTGGTTAGCTCCTTCATCTTGCGATGCAAGTGAACACGGCTGATACCCACTTGCTTGGCTATCATCTCCACGTTCAGTTCCTCGTCCATCATGTTGTCGTTGATAACTTGCATCACCTTGTCCATGAGCAGGTCGTCGCCCGATTTCAGTTCCACGTCTTTCACCTTGTCCTCTTGGCTCTCCTTGCCGCTAAACTTGTTGCGCAAGTTGCGGCGCACGGAGAGGAGGTTCAATATGGTGCGGCGCAGGATGTCCATGTTGAATGGTTTCATGATGTAGGCGTCAGCACCTGTCTGCAAACCATTCAACTGGTCTTCCTCACGACTCATGGCAGTGAGCAGGATGATAGGCACATCGTTGGTGTTGATGTTTGATTTCAACTTGGTGCAGAGGGCGGTTCCGTCCATTTCCGGCATCATGATATCGCTGATGATAAGGTCTGGCTTATTTTTCAGAATCTCGTTCAATGCCACCTTTCCGTTAGGGTAGGTGCGAATCTTGAAGTCGCTGGAGATCTGGGTCTTCAGGTAATCTTGAATGTCTTCTTCGTCTTCCACGATTACGATTTCAGCCTTGGCTCCCTTGGCTAAGGTTGAGGTTGTTGCAGAATTGTTCAATGCTTCGGCTGGATGGTCATTGTTTTCTGCAAGCTGTTCTTCCTTTTCCGCTTCGGCAAGTTCCAGGTTCTCTTCTTCTTTCACTTCTTCTTCCGCGATGAGTTCTTCCGGCTTGAGATGTTCCTTGCCCAATGGGATGCGGATGATGAACTCGCTTCCGTGGTCAAACTTGCTTCCCTTCTCGCCTTCGTTGTTGCGGGCAGAGATGGTTCCGTAGTGCAATTCTACCAGCGAGCGAGCCAGGTCGAGTCCGATGCCAGTGCCGATGTTGCGGTCGGTGGAACTTGTCGGACTTTGGTAAAATCTCTGAAAGATGGTCTCCAGCTTGTCCTTAGGGATGCCAACTCCATTGTCCTTGATGGAGATATAGGCATGTGCGTCTGTATGACTGAGCGACATGAGAATCTTGCCGCCCGTAGGGGTAAACTTAAAGGCGTTGGATAGCAGGTTCATCAGCACCTTGTCGAAATTGTTGCGGTCTATCCACAGAGGTTGCTTGTCGGCATCATGCGTAAACTTGAAGTCGATGTTCTTGGCGATAGCTTGCTGTTTGAATAGTTCGTATTCCTCCTGCATGAAAGATACCATTTCTGTCTCGCTCATTCGCATTACCATCTGTCCCTTGTCGATTTTGCGCAAGTCCATCATCTGGTTGATGAGGTGCAGGATGCGTTCGGAGTTCTTGCGTATGATGTCGTAGATTCCCTGTCGGTGAGGGTCTTTGTCTTCCTTGATGAGGCTGAGCAGTGGGGGAATGATGAGGGTTAATGGGGTGCGAATCTCATGGCTGATGTTCATGAAGAACTTTAGCTTGGCTTCGCCCATTTCCTCGGCATGGATGTGTTGCTGCAGTACCAGTCTGTCTCGCTCCTTCTTCTTGCGGTGCTGGATGTAAATGCATACAAGACCGCAGAGGATGAGGAGGTAGACGAGTCTTGCCCACACACTGGCGTACCACGCAGGGTGAACCACTACCTTGAACTCACGGATGCTGGATTCCTGTCCGTTTGCCAGTGCCTTGATGCGGAACTTATATTTTCCAGCCGGCATATGGGAGAAGGCTATCTCGTTCTGTCCTGGCGGGATGGTATGCCATTCCTCGCCGTTGATGCTGTATGCGTAGCTTATCTGTTCCACGTTGTTGTAGGTGAGGGTCGTGAGTTGGAGCGAGAAGGAACTATCGTCGTGAGAGAGGTTGAAGCAGTCAGACTCGTATACAGGTTTGTCGGTGATGGTGTAGAAGCCAGATTCCATCTCAGGGTAAACGCTTGCGTTGCCTACGATGAAGTTGGAGATGAAGACATTGAGCTTGCTCTTGTGCGACTTGCTGATGAGTGGGTTAAACCAGTTCAGTCCGCCCGTTCCGCCCATCAGTATGAATTTGCCGTCATTGGCTGCAAAAACGGCACCATCGGAGAACTCATTGCTCTGCAATCCGTTTTCAACGTAGTATATCTTGATGTTGTCATTCTCTGGGTTGATACAGTTGAGACCATGGGTCGTACCCACCCACATCCTGCCTTTGGCATCTTCGGTGATGAAGGCAATGCCATTGCTGCTCAGTCCGTTGGCTGTGGTATAGCGGCGAGGGTGGCTCGGGTTTTTCAGATTGTACACATAGATGCCCTCATCTGTTCCATACCATATCCTGTCCTTGTAGTCGGTCTGTACGCAGTGGGAGAATGTACCTTGGTTCAAGCAGTTCTTGCCGAAGGTCTTGGTCCAGCTGTTGGTCTTTATGTCGAGACAGCAAAGTCCTATCGACGATGCCACGTAGAGTTTGCTGTAATCCTTTGAGAATGCAAGTTTGGCAAGGTAGTCGTTAGGTAAACTGTTAATCTTTGGGTTGCTGTCTGCGTTTTTGAGCTTTCTGTATTGCTTGGCGGTTCCGTCGGCACGTAGGCAGACGAGACCATTGCCCATGGTGGCAAGCCAAAGGTTGCCAGTAGGGTCACACTTGATGTCGAACACGCTGAGGTTGTTGCCCATCTTTACATCCACGTTGTGATAATTGCCTGTTGCGTCCACGTAGCCCACGCCATCTCGGTAGGAGCCTATCCAGATGTTTCCGTTCTTGGCTTCGCAGATGGAAAGAATGGTGGAAGGGGTGTTGGTGAAATGGCTCACGTTGGTATACATGTCGCCGCTCATGTTGTAGAGGCAGTCCTTGTCTGTCCCCACCCATATCTTGCCGTTGCTTGCCTTTAGTACGCTGGTCACGCAGTTGTCGCCTATGAGGTTGTATTTGCCCAGCCTGTACCCCATGTAGCCGAAGTCATAGCTCTTGTTAGGCTGCATGAACACGCCTTTTTGCAGCATGGCGAACCAGATGTTGCCTTGCTTGTCCTCGATGATGCTGTTCACCTTGGCCTTGCTCAGGTTTACCTGGTTGCTGAAGAATGGGTTTGGAGTTGTCCTGCCAGAGTTTAAGTCATACATGGTGATGCCCCCTCCATTGCACCCGATGTAAAGCTTGTTGTTGCGGCTCACGTAGATGTCGTCAATGTCGGTTATGTTGATGTTTTCGAGGTATTGGAAGGTGTTGGTTCCTGCTTTCATGATGATGATGCCACCTTTCTCAGAAGCAAAGATGATGTCTCCTCTCTTGTCTTCGGTCACTCTCTTGATTTTCTGGTCGTTGATGCCGAGAATATGCTTGGTTAGTTTGCCATTCTTCTCCAGACGCATGAGTTTGAAGTCCTCGGTGATGATCCATACTCTTCCCTGGTGGTCTTCCATTGCACTATATATATAGGTATAAGGTTGGAGTACCCCCTTGATGGGTTCGCAGCGGGTGTAGGAGTCGTTGATTCTCATCATGCCGTAGCCGGATGTGCATATCCAAACCTCGCCATTGCGTCGTGACAGGATTTGGTTGATGTAGCATTTTACCACTTTGCCGTCTTTCGTCATGGGTAAGGACTTGAACTTGGCTCCGTCGTATACCATGATGCCGTTGTTGGTGCCCACGATAATATTGTTTTTCTTGTCTTTCCCCAGACAGTTTACGTAGTTATTGCTGAACCCCTGGTTGTCTTTCTTGTCCTTCGTGAAGACAGTGAAGTTGTAGCCGTCGTATACGTTGAGACCATTTCGTGTCGCAATCCAGATGTAACCCTTGTGGTCTTCCATCACTTGTGCGGCGAAACTGCTCGATAGTTGGTTGTCTGTGTTGAATAGCTTTCCGCTCTGAGCAAACGTCTGCAGGGTGGAAAATAGGATGGCTATGAGCCATGCGATACGGTTGGGATTTCTTTTCATCTGATAGAATAGATAAATCATGATTCTAGAGGTTTTAAATTTTATAGTGCAAAAATACTGTTTTTTGTTGGAATAAACAAGCAAAGTAGTGTGTTTTTTCTATTTATTTTCTAAATGTTACAGAGCGTAAAGTAAATGTTACATCTGTTAAGTCTTTGATAAAGTATTGGTTACATCATAAAAAGACACATATCTAAAATATAAGTAATTTTGCAAGCAGAAAATGTTAGTTTAGGTTTATGTATAATTTTAGGTTTATATAAATAGGTTTATATGATAACAATTTTGGATTTTATTCAATGGAATTGATATAAAATCATGATTAATTGGTTTTCAGAAATGGTGCGTAGTGATTACGCACCATTTCATATTCATAAGATAAAACTTAAAACAATATAAATATGATGAAGAAATTAATGATGACAATGATGCTTGTGACATCTATAGGATGCTTGCAACTTCATGCCGCCGATGAATTGCCGACACTCAAGGTACAAGGCAACCAGTTGGTGGACGAGAATGGTAAGGCGGTAGTCTTACATGGGGTCATGGATACCCCGAGTCCTTACTTCAATGGCAATCGTTGGGGTAACCATACGGGGGATGACATGACGGAAAAGTGCATCGAGTATTTCGATAAACTTTTCACTGCGATGACCGATCATAAGCAGGGTGCTTACTGTACGGTGTTCCGTCTCCACCTAGATCCTTGCTGGACCAATGCACAGGGAGCTTCCAGTGGTTATTGGCATTACAAGGACAATCAGGGCAACTATGTGACGGGCGAGGCTGACAATAGCAACTTCTCCGAATCTCTCTTCAAGAAGTATCTGGAGTTACTTTACGTTCCTATTATCAAGAAGGCTATTTCGCATGGACTCTATGTGGTGGTTCGTCCTCCTGGGGTTTGTCCTAGCGACCTCGATGTGCAGGATGCCACAATTTTGGGTACCAAGAAGACCTACCAGCAGTACTTGAAGCAAGTATGGTGGATGTTTGCGCAGAATGAGTATGTGCAGCAGCACTCAGGTCAGATTTCTATTGAGTTGGCGAACGAGCCGGTACGTATTACCGATAATGGTAAATATACCGACAATGCGATGACTTCCTATTTTCAGCCCATTGTCAACTTGCTCCGAACCAATTCCAAGACAAAGGGCTTTACAGGCATCATCTGGGTGCCAGGTATGGTTTGGCAACAGGAATACAAGGGATATGCAAAGTTCCCAGTGTCAGATCCATACAACAATTTGGGCTATGCTGTTCATTGGTATCCCGGATGGTATAGCTCGTGTGGAGGTAAGAACATGAACGTACGCAAAGAGTATGTGATGAAAAAGTTTCTGGAGAGTGTGCCAGTAGCCAAGACTTCACCTATTATTATTACAGAGATAGACTGGAGTCCTTACAACATGGATGGTACCCCTCACAAGGATGAGCAGGGAAATGAGGTCTATCCAAATTTCGGAACTTGGGCTACCTCCTATACCTCCTCCTTCGGACAAGAGTATAAGTACGTACACGACCAGCTAGGTAATCTCAGCATGACCCTTTCGGGCACAGCCACCTATCTCGACATCGACCAGTACTTGAAGAACCGCAGGGTAACCCCTGCCTTCAATGGAATGGAGGAGGCATGTGGCAAGGCTTGCTTCGACTGGTACAAGGACTGGTACGAGCAGCAGTATGGTTCGGGAACAAACGGAATTGAGACAATTGCTAACGATGCGGATGTGATACAGACCACCTATTATAATATGCAGGGCATGCAGGTGGACAAACCGCAAAGAGGTGTTTACATCCTAAAACAGCTGTTAAACAATGGAAAAGTAACCTCTCGAAAGGTTTGTTACACAAAGTAAAGTGTTTGTAACATTTCGCAAAGTGCTTTTCGCGCAATAGTAGTACTTTTGCAGCGTAAACATTTGATGTTAGTAACCTTTTTGAAGTAAAACGTAAATCAAAAATGAAAGAACATGGTTAAAAAAATGCAAACAATGAAACGATCTGCAGCCTTGCTCTTCATGGGTTTGACTTGCAGCCTGACGATACAGGCGCAAAAAATAACGGTGAAGGGTCATGTCGTCGACGGTTCTGGTGAAGATCTGATCGGAGCAACGATTAAGGTTAAAGGTAATCCTAGCCTAGGTGCTATTACCGACATGGATGGTAACTTTACGATTTCCGTGCCATCTGAGAATTCTGTTCTTGTGTTTACATACGTAGGTATGGATTCCAAGCAAGTAAAGGTGGGAGGAAAGAGAAAACTCAGCGTCACGCTGTCCGATGACAACTCCATCGGTGAGGTGGTGGTCGTAGGTTATGGTCAGCAGAAGAAAGCTTCTGTCGTGGGTTCCATCACCCAGACCTCTGGTAAGACTCTGGAGCGTGCCGGTGGTGTCAGCAGCATTGGTGCTGCCTTGACTGGTAACTTGCCTGGTGTCATCACCATGTCATCTACGGGTACTCCAGGTGAGGAAGACCCAAAGATTGTGATTCGTGGTATAAGTTCTTGGAACAACAGTGACCCACTCGTCCTCGTGGATGGTGTGGAGCGCCCGATGGCAAGTATCGATATTAGTTCTGTACAGAGCATCTCTGTATTGAAGGATGCTTCCGCAACAGCCGTATATGGTGTGAAGGGTGCCAATGGTGTTATCTTGATTACCACAAAACGTGGTCAGGAAGGTCCGGCTCATATCGAGGCTGGTGTCAACATGACCATGAAGAAAGTTTCCCTGCTCCCAGGTTCTCTGGGCAGTGCAGATGCATTGTATGTTCGTAACCAAGCTATCGAACACGAATTGGGCTTGACTCCAGCATCTTGGAGCGACATTACTCCTGCTGGAATCCTTGAGAAATATCGTAACCCTGGTGATGAGTATGAACGCTATCCTGATGTGGATTGGCAAAAGGAACTCTTCCGCAATACAGGTTATGCTTACAACCCTCACGTCAATATTTCGGGTGGTACAAAGTTTGTGACTTACTTCGCTGCCGTTGACTTCCTCCATGAGGGTGATATGTTCCGTCATTGGGACAATAATCGTGGCTACAACGGTGGATACGGCTTCAACCGTGTGAATACACGTAGTAACCTCGACTTCAAATTGACCAAGACTACCAAGCTGAAGATGAACCTCTTTGGTTCTTATGGCGCAAGACAGCGCCCTTGGCAGGTAAGTGGTTGGGGTGAGACCCAGTTGTGGCAGGCTGCCTATAGTGCTCCTCACGATGTGTTCTTGCCTCGTTACTCTGATGGTACATGGGGTTACTATCCTAAGAATTCCCAGGGTGCACCAAACTCAGTGCAAAACTTGGCAACGGCAGGTAGCGAGACTGTTACTACCACTCGTGTTAATACCGACTTTACACTGGAACAAGACTTAAGTTTTATCTTGAAAGGTTTGAAGGCGAGTGCTTCTGTTTCTTGGGATAATACCTTTGTCGAGGAAAAACGTGGTATTGATGATTCCAATCACTCCACTCAGGTAAAGTGGATAGATCCACTCACTGGTGAGGTGACCCTTAAAAATTCATTGGACTCTAACACTGGTTTCGACTTCCAGGAAGGTATTCTTTGGGGAGTAAGCGGTGGTTCCGTTAATAACAGGGCTACCCAGCGCAATCTCTTCTATCAGGGACAGCTTTACTGGGGCAACAAGTTTGGACAGCACGACATCTCGGCGATGGGTGTATTCAACCGCACAGAGCGTGCTACAGGTAGTGAGTTTACCCACTATCGTGAGGACTGGGCTTTCCGTGCTACCTATAATTATGGTGGTCGCTACTTCTTCGAGTACAACGGTGCTTACAATGGTTCCGAGAAGTTTAGCAAGGACAATCGTTTCGCCTTCTTCAATTCTGGAGCTATCGGTTGGATGATTAGCGAGGAGAAGTTCTTCAAGCCAATCAAGAAATACATCGACATGTTGAAGGTCCGTTACTCTTATGGTGAGGTTGGTGATGACAATGTGGGTGATCGTTGGCTTTACGCAGACCAGTGGGCATACGGTGGCGCACTCCGTACAGGTTTGAATGTTGCCAATAGTCCATATACCATCTACCGTCAATCGAAGGTTGGAAACCCTGATGTACACTGGGAAAAATCAATCAAGCGTAACCTCGGTATCGATTACTCATTTCTCGGTGGTCTCTTTGCTGGAGCTTTGGAGTTCTTCCATGAAGATCGTTCCGACATCTTGATTGCTGGTGGATCTCGTGCCATTCCTTCTTATTATGGTACTACAGCTCCAACCGTCAACTATGGTAAGGTGAAGACTTCAGGATATGAGTTGGAACTTCGTGTCAACAAGGTTTTCCATAATGGCCTTCGCCTTTGGGGTAACTTCAATATGACCCATGCAGAGAACATGGTCAAGCAGTATGACGATCCAAAGTTGACACCAGATTACCAAAAGACAGCTGGCTTCTCCATTGGTCAGGATCATTCCTATATAAACAATGGCTATGCTAGAACTTGGGATGATGTGATTGCAATGACACCCCAAAATACAGGTGATAACCAGAAACTGCCGGGTCAGTACTTCGTCATCGACTACAATGGTGATGGTGTGATTGATACCAATGATAACGTGCCTTACGGCTATACCGGTACCCCTCAGAACACTTACAGTGCTTCTATTGGTGGTGAGTGGAAAGGCTTCAGCGTTTACGCTCAGTTCTATGGAGTAACCAATGTGAACCGTTATGTATCATTCAATACTTTCGGTGGAAAACTGGATACCGTATATGATGAGGGTACTTATTGGTCGAAGGACAATCAGAATGCTGATGCCCCAATGCCACGTTGGAACTCTACTCCTTCTTATTACGAGGGAACTCGTTTCCACTACGATGGTTCGTTCATCCGTTTGAAGAACCTCGAAATTGCTTACGAGTGGAGAGGTGGTTGGATTAAGTCTTTGGGCTTGAATACCTTGAAGATTTTCGCCAATGGTAACAACCTCTGGGTATGGTCTAGAATGCCTGACGACCGTGAGTCAAACTTCGCTGGTACAGGTCTTGCTTCCCAGGGAGCTTATCCTACCGTCAAGCGTTTCAACTTCGGTCTTAAATTTACTTTATAAAAAGTTAGACAACAATGAAAATATCAAAATTATATATCGCAATTTGTGGATTGATGCTTGCCGCAACATCATTCTCTTCTTGTACTGATTACTTGGATAAGGCGGAGGAGTCGGATATTTCTCCTACTGAAGCCTATAAGGACTTCCAAAACTTCCAGGGATTCACGGAGGAAATCTACAATTGTATTCCAGAATTTGATTGTGGTTACTGGACTAACTCCTTCAACTGGGGTGAGGATGAAATATTAAACGTCGGTATTGACTATCACATGTGCTACAAGGTAGACCAAGGTGATTTCTGGGGATGGCAGTCTGAATATGATGGCTGGGGCTCAGGTTTCATGGATCGTGGTGCATGGAATGTGATCAAGAATGATGACCGCTTTAATCACCAGTCTTTGTGGAAAGGTGCTTGGTATGGCATCCGCAAGGCTAACATGGGTCTTGAGAACCTCGATAAGATGACTGACTGCACACAGGAGGAGAAAAACCTCATTGCAGGTCAGCTTTACTTCTTCCGTGGTTTCTTCCACTTTGAGTTGATTCAGTACTTTGGCGGTCTCCCATATATCAACCGAGTGCTTTCGCCAACAGAGCAGTTCAATATGCCTCGTCTCTCTTATCAAGCATGCGCTGATAGCATCGCAAAGGATTTGCGTAAGGCTGCCGACCTTCTTCCTGTGGATTGGGATAAGACGCAGGCTGGTTTGGCTACTTCGGGTCGCAACCAGCTCCGCATCACAAAGATTGCTGCACTTGGTTACTTAGGTAAGAACTATTTGTGGGCAGGTAGTCCTTTGATGAACAAGGAGTCACAGAACAATCCTACTTATAATAAGGAATATTGCCAGAAAGCTGCCGAGGCATTTGGTGAATTACTTTCTTTAGTAGATGGTGGAAAGACTCAGTTTGGTTTGATACCATTCAAGGAGATTCAGCAGAACTTCACTACCATCAACCAGAATGGTCGTTTGCCTGGTCAGAGCAAGGATGGTTCTATCCAAGAAGCAATCCTTCGTGGTCCTAACTACGGCGGCGGCTGGGGTGATTCTCGCTTCGGTCAGGTTACATTATATGGCACTCGACTCATTAATGATGCCGATATGACTTGCCAACCAACAGCCAACTATGTTAATTATTATGGTATGGCTAATGGTCTTCCTCTTGATGACCCTGATTCTGGATTCGATCCTACTCACCCTTGGAAGAATCGCGATCCTCGTTTCTACCAGGATATCATCTTTGATGGTGAGAAGATGATTGAGGCAGCTTTGACAGGTGATAATGCAAACAAAGAAATCTATCGATATGCGGATCTTCAGACTGATGGAGCCTATCGCAAAGATAGTAAGGACGGTAACCGCACAGGTTACTTGCTCTATAAGTTTATCTCTCGTGCTTGCAACAAGTTTGATGATGGCTATGGTTGGTCTAGTCAGATTAACATGCACTTGCCTTGGATGCGTTTGGCTGACGTTTACTTGATGTATGCTGAGGCTGCTGCCGAGGCTAATGGCACTCCTGTTGGTAAAGCTTCTAACTTTGATATGACAGCAGTGGAAGCAGTCAACAAGATTCGTGAGCGTGCTGGCGTAGAGGATGTCAATAGCAAGTATACTGGCGACTTGGATAAGTTTATGAGCGAGATCCGTCGTGAGCGTGCCGTAGAACTTTCTTATGAGGGACATCGTTTCAACGACCTTCGCCGCTGGTTGCTCCTCGACAAGTATCCATATAATATCAAAACTTCCCAGGAGTTTGTTCGTGTGGGTGACATCGACAAGAAACACCCAGAGAATGATGCAGTCAGTGGATGGAGCCAAAAGCAAATCTTGAAGCGTGACTTCTCTGAGAAGCACTACTGGTTGCCACTCAAGAAAAAGGATTGCCAGATTTATCCAGAGTTTAAACAGAATCCAGGATGGTAATTAAAAACTGAAACTTAAAGTATGAAACAGACTAATAAGATAATAACATTCAGCATGTTGCTTGCCGCTATGGCAAGCAATGCGAATGCACAGAACGATTATCCCGATTCTGTAGCCAACAAGGTCAACGTGGCTTTCAAGGCTGTAGACAAGGAAGACTTGCTGGGTGGTGTCGCTTCTGTTAATATGGTGGATTTGACCGACAAGAGTTATTCCACATACGCAACTAGCAACCTTGGTTCTATCATAGCTACCGATGGTTGGTCGAGTGGAGGTATGTTGGTGCTCGTGGACGGTGTTCCTCGTGACCTCAACAATGTGTTGCCTTCAGAGATTGAGCAGGTTACTTACCTCAAGGGTGCATCTGCCACCGTTCTTTATGGTAGCCGTGCAGCCCATGGTGCCATCCTCGTCACTACCAAGCGTGGCCGTACCGATGGTCTTCATGTGAGTGTTCGTGGTAACTTCTCTACCTATACTCCTAAGGAATATCCTTCTTGGTTAGGTTCCGCTGAGTATATGACTCTTTACAACGAGGCTCTTCAGAATGATGGCAAAGACCCTGTTTACTCTCAGGACCTCATCGCCAACTATGCCAAGGGTGATGACCCTTATCGCTATCCTAACTTGAACTTCTACGATAAGAAGTATGTCAAGAACCATAAGGAAAGATACGAAGGTGTAGCAGAATTCACAGGTGGTGGTAAGTATGCCAACTTCTACGCCAACATCGGTCTCTATCATGTAGGCGACTTGATGAACTTTGGTGAGGGTAAGGATAACCACGTGAACCGCTTGAACGTACGTGGTAACATCGACCTTCGCTTGAATAGTTGGGTATCTGGTTGGGTGAACGCCAATGCCACCTTCTACGATACACGTAGCGACCTCTCAGGTTATTGGGGTAGTTCAGCCACGATTCGTCCTACCAGCCAGTATCCGTTGGTTCCATTCATCCCAATCGATCGCGTGGATGCAAGCGACATTGAGTCTTGGAAGTTGATCAACAACAGTAGCAATCTCGTGGATGGCAAGTACTTGCTCGGTGGTACACAGAATCAACAGACCAACCCATTCGCAGCGATGTATGCGGCAGGTTACAATAAGTTTACTTCCCGCCAGTTGCAGTTTGATACCGGTATCAAGTTAGACTTGAACAGCGTGTTGAAGGGCTTGAGCTTCAAGACTCAGTTTGCCGTTGACTATTCTACCACTTACAATACCTCTATCAACAACAGCTATTCTGTTTATGAGGCAAGTTGGAATAATTATAATGGCGCTAGCACTATCACAAGCCTTAAGAAATATGGCACAGACAAGAAGTCAGGAACCCAGAACTTGAGCGGTAGTACTTCTCGCCAGACCATCATGTTCTCTGGACAGTTTGATTGGGCAAGAAGCTTTGGCGACCACAACGTAGGAGCAACCTTGTTGGCACATGGTTACCAGATTCAGAACACAGGCTCTTATCACCGTACCAGCAACGCCAACCTCGGCTTGCAAGCTACTTACAACTACCAGCATAAGTACTACGTAGACTTCAGCGGTGCTGCCATCCACTCAGCCAAGTTGGCTCCAGGACATCGTGAGGCATTCTCTCCAACGGTTTCTGCCGCATGGCGCTTGAGCAAGGAGAACTTCCTAAAAGATGTGAAGTGGCTCGATGACTTGAAAGTCAATGCTTCGTATGGATTGATTCACGAGGATGTGGACATCAGTGATTACTATATGTATGATGACGTGTTCACAGCTACCGGTACCTGGTGGGGATGGAGCGAAAGTGCTAACTCTATGCAGACCTCCGATTCTAAGCGTGCTGCCAACTACGACTTGACCTTCATTAAGCGCAAGGAATTCCGCGTAGGTTTGGATGCTAGTCTCTTCGGTGGTGACATCAAGTTGAACGCCAACTACTTCATCAACAACCTGAAAGGTTTCATCGTAGCTTCTGATGTCATCTACCCTAACTACTTCCACACATATTGGCCAGTGTCACAGTTCATCCCTAACATGAACTACAACAACAGCCGTTACACGGGTATCGATTACACTGTAGACCTTCATAAGAAGGTGGGTGAGGTAGACTTGAAACTCGGTTTGACCGGTTACCACATCACCAGCAAGAACACTCGTGTGGCAGAAAATACAGAGTATGACTGGTTGAAGTATGAAGGTCAGCGCACCGATGCCCTCCGTGGTTACAAGTGCTTGGGCTTCTTCCAGAATGAAGACGAGATCAAGAACTCAGCGGTAGTCAACAGCAATACCAAGCCTGGTGACTTGAAATATCAGGATATGAATGGTGATGGTGTCATCGATTCTAAGGACCAGGTGGTACTTGGTCACTGGGGAGCTGACTTCAATTACGGTCTCAACTTCACAGCCAAGTGGAAAGGGTTGACCCTCTTCGCTGCAGGTAGCGGAAGCGTAGGTGGCATGGGCATCAAGAACAACCTGATGACATGGAATTATGGTGACCGCAAGTACTCGGATGTAGTTCGTGGTCGTTGGACCAAGGAGACAGCAGCAACTGCTACTTATCCACGACTTACTGCAGAGAATGATGGTTCGCTCAATTTCGTAACCTCTGATTTCTGGACCTATAGCACTTCGGCTTTCCGCCTCGATAAGGTGCAGTTGACCTACGATCTTCCACAGAGCCTCTTCCAAGGCAAGTGGACCAACTGGATCAAGGGTGTGTCTGTATATGTATATGGTACCGACCTGCTTACTATCGCCAAGGAACGTAAGTACATGGAGACAGCAGTAGGTGCAGAGCCACAGTACAGAACTTATAATTTAGGTTTTAAAGTAAACTTGTAATAGCACATTCAAATTATGAAAAAGTCAATTATATTATCAGCTCTAGCCCTCTCCGTGGCATTGACTAGCTGCAGCGACCTGTTCGAGCCAGCCATTGAGAACAACTTGGGTTTGGAGTATATGTATAATAACTCCAAATATGCAGAGGGAATACTGGGAAACGCTTATACGCGTATCCCAGTAGGCAGCCCATCCTTCAATGAGGTGGCTACCGACGATGCCGTAACCAACGAGGCTAGTAATTCCTGGCGTAAGATGGCTGGTGGCACTTGGACCTCTAGCAACAACCCAATGGATGCTTGGACAGGATGCCGTGCCGCCATCCTCTATCTCAATCTTTTCCTGGCCAATGCTGACAAGGTAAACTGGGCAGAAGATCAGACCGTTTCCAAGATGTACAATGACCGTGAAAAGGGTGAGGCATACGGTATGAGAGCCATGTTTATGTATTACCTGCTCCGTGCCCATGGTGGTTATGGCGAGGATGGCGTGCTCTATGGCGTGCCAATCGTAACAGAACCAGAGGATGCCAATACTGATGGCAATATTCCACGTGCCACCTTCGCAGACTGCATCAAGGCTATCAACGATGATTGCGACAAGGCTTTGGAATTGCTCCCTACCAACTATAAGAATGTGGAAGACGAAAGCCAGATTCCAGCCAAGTACAAGGGTGCCACTACCGTACAATACAACCGTGTGTTTGGTTCCAAGTTCAACCTCCGTATGTGTGGTCAGTATGTTGAGGCTTTCCGCGCCAAGGCTTCGTTGCTCGCAGCCAGCCCAGCCTTTGCAGATGGCTCTGGAGTAACCTACGAGACTGCAGCCAACAACTTCGCTACCGTTCTCGACCGCATCGGCGGTCCTGCAGGACTTGACCCAACAGGTAATACCTGGTACTGCAATACCAAGGATATTGATGGTATCGAGAATGGTGAGTGCAAGCCAGAGATTATGTGGCGTGAGGAGCGTGGTCAAAGCAACTCCTTGGAGCAGGACAACTTCCCTCCATCTCTTTACGGAAATGGTCGCATCAATCCTACCCAGAACTTCGTAGATGCCTTCCCAATGGCAAATGGCGAGCCTATTACTGCTGACGGCAGTGGTTACAATAAGGATAATCCTTATGTGGATCGTGACCCTCGCTTGGCACTCTATGTGGTAACCAATGGCTCTACCCAGGGTGTGGAGAAAAAGACCATTACGACAGCTGCTGATGGAACCACCCAGGATGCTATCAATAAGTTGGAAGGCAAGTCTACCCGCACGGGTTACTATCTTCGCAAACTGATGCGTAGCGACATCAACCTGGATCCAAATAAGAAGACAACACAGTATCACTACAATGCTCGCATCCGCTTCACTGAGATGTTCCTCTCTTATGCAGAGGCAGCTAACGAGGCTTGGGGACCTAAGGGCAAGGGTGGTCATGGTTACTCTGCTTATGACGTCATCAAGGCGATTCGTGAGCGTGCAGGCTTGGGCGAGTTTGGTGATGACCCATACTTGGAAGAGTGTGCTGAGAGCAAGGACAAGATGCGTGAGCTGATTCGCAACGAGCGTCGTATCGAACTCTCTTTCGAGGGCTTCCGCTTCTATGACCTCCGTCGTTGGAAGGCTCCTCTCAACGAGACAGCCAAGGGTATGAGCATCAACTCTGCCGAAAACTCTTACACTCCTATCGAGGTGGAGACTCGTAACTATAAGGATTATATGTATTATGGACCAATCCCTTATTCAGAGGTATTGAAGTTCTCTGAGTTGCAGCAGAACAAGGGATGGTAATCTGATTAAACTTAAAACAAAGTAACAATGAAAAAGATAATTTTATTAATGATGGCTGCTTGTGCAATGTTGCTTGCAACATCTTGCGAGAATGGTGACGTAGAGTTTGATGACTTTGATTATCAGACGCTCTGCTTCAGCAAGCAGACTCCAGTCCGCACCATCGTTCTTGGCGAGAGCGAGTATCCAAACGAATTGGACAACCAGCACAAGTTCAAATTGCAAGTTACGCTGGGTGGCTCTAGAAACTTGAACAAGGAGCACAAGGTAAAAATCGTAGTAGACAATAGCCTCTGCGATGGCTTGACTTTCAGCGATGGTCATCAGGTTACTCCAATGCCAGCAGAATACTACCAACTTCCTACTGACATCCTTACCATCCCTGCAGGTAAGGCATACGATGGTGTCGAGGTTCAGTTGACTGATGCTTTCTTTGCAGACCCTAAGGCTTTGAGCTTGAACTACGTACTGCCTGTACGCATCGTTGAGGCTTTGGACGGTGACTCTATCTTGGTTGGTCAGAAAAAGCAGAATGTGGAAAATCCTGTTTGGCAGAATGCATCCAATTGGGATGTAGCTCCTAAGAACTATCAACTCTTGGCGCTTGTTTATAAGAATCCTTATCATGGTGCTTGGATTAGCCATGGTACCGATAACATCGACTTCGATGGTGCAACCTCTGAGGTGAAGCGTGAGGCTGAGTATTTGGAGAGAAATGAGATTCGCTATCTCACCTCCAATGGCTTGCTTTCTTCAAACTACAATGTTTCTACATTAGTTCCTATCACCACTATCAACAGTGAGGGTAAAGAAGAAGCTTTGTCTGCAACCTTGACCTCTACCTTGAAGCTTGACTTCGACAACGAGGGTAACATCGTGGTAAGTACAGCCAATACCGATGCTATGAGCGTACCAAAGTCTAGCACCAATGCCACCTGGACTTACACCGTTTCTGGAACAGGTAAGTGGGAACAGCATGCTGCCAAGAAAGCATGGGGTGACCAAGACCGTGACCAAATTACACTTGACTACGTGTTGACCTTCACTTATTCAGACAAGGGCGTGCAGCATGTCAAGAAGTACACTTGTCATGACATCTTGGTATTCCGTGATCATCAGGAATATTTTGAGAACTTTGACGTAACCTATAACAAATAATGAATTCTATTATGAACAAGAATATATTCTATAGTATCGCTTTATCTGCGGCAGCCCTCTGTATGACGGGCTGCGCAGATGGCGACTTGGCTCCAGATAGTAATGCCTACGAATATACCGATAGTCTCAAGGCGCTGCAATATCTGAACGATTATGCTCCATTGAAGTCTTACGTGGACCGCACTGTCAACCCAGACTTTAAGTTGGCTATTGGTGTCGGTGCCCAAAACTATGTGGATGGTAAGATTGATTGTCGCCTGGCTAACACCAATTTCGATGAGATGTCAGCAGGTAATGCAATGAAGTATGGTTCCTGTGTGAAATCAGATGGAACTATGGACTTCTCTCTAGTCAAAAAATTTGTGGAAGCAGCAATAGCTAATAATATGACTGTCTTTGGTCATACTTTGGCTTGGCATTCTCAGCAGCAGAATGGTTATCTGAAGGGGCTGGTTGCAGGTAGCAAGAAAAATTATGTTCTCCATATAAATACTCCAGAACCTAAGGCTAATGATTGGGATTGGTCTGTTACGGTGGCGTTAACTGATTTCTTGAAAAGAAATACTGACTATACTTTAGTTATGAAAGTAAAAGCTAGTTCTGATTTTAAGATAACTTGCTGGCCTTTGTTTGACGGTGGAGCGCAATATTGGCCAACTCCATCAGTAGATGCAACAACGGCATGGACTCAAATAAAATCAACCTTTAAGACTAATGGAGATAATGATATAAATCAGCTTCAGTTCGTTTTTGGAAAATTTGGTGGAGATCTTTGGTTCGATGATGTTCAATTGCTTGATGCCGATGGCAATAACTTTATTGATAATGGAAGCTTTGATGATAATACAGAAGGCTGGAGTTTTCCTAGTTGGCTTAAGTTGACGATGGCCAGAGAAGATGATCCAGATCCTGTTGTAGATCCTGATGCTCCGAGTCCGAAGGAAACTATCACTAATGCTTTGGATACATGGATCAATGGTATGATGGAAGCTTGCGATGGCAAGGTTACTTCTTGGGATGTTGTCAATGAGGCTATCTCTGGTACAGATAAGGATGGTGATGGCATTCTCGACCTTCAGTCTGCTACTCGTGGTACTGTAAGTAAAGATGATGCAAAGAACAACTTCTATTGGCAGGATTACATGGGCGATTTGGATTATGTTCGTTCTACTGTAGCTTCTGCTCGTAAGCACTTCGCCGAGCACAATGGCGACCCTGCTAAGTTGAAGCTCTTCATCAATGATTACAACCTGGAGTCTTTCTGGGATGATAATTGGAAGATGAAGTCTTTGATTGAGTGGATCAAGCGTTGGGAGGCTGATGGCGTAACCAAGATTGATGGTATCGCTAGCCAGATGCACGTCGCTTACTCTGAGGACCCTGCTACACAGAAGAGCCGTGAGGATCACATCGTCAAGATGTATCAGTTGATGGCTTCTACCGGTAAACTTTGCAAGGTATCTGAACTTGATATGGGCTACGTTGATAAGAACGGTAATGCTGTTCCAACGAAGAACATGACAGATGCTCAGCAGAAGCAGATGGCTGACTTCTATCAGTTTATCGTTGAGAAGTACTTCGAGATTATCCCTGCAGCTCAGCGCTATGGTATCACCCAGTGGTGTATCACCGATGCTCCTGAAAATTCTGGTTGGAGAAAGGGTGAGCCTGTAGGTCTCTGGACTTTGGACTACGACCGTAAGCGAGCTTATGGTGGCTTTGCAGAGGGCTTGAAGAAGTCTAGCGTACCAGGCGACCCAAGTAGTGCAATTACAAAATAACAAGAATCCTTTCCTAGCTACTATCTAGGAAGGGATACTTATATAAAAAGGCACATGAAGTTTTAGGTTTTAATCATAATAGATTAATCATAATGATATAAGTCATTATTTCATTTGGCTTTGTCGTGAGACAAAGCCAAATACCTAAACTTCATATTCCTTCTTCTATCTATTAAAAAAAATATATTTAGGAAATGATGAAGTGACAAATGATGCAGACTTCCACTCTCGTTCTTTCGGCAACTATTCTGTTTGGGATGACTAATCATCCTTTCGGTGGATTTAATTAAGGAGAGGGCATAGCAAATGCTATGCCTCCTCGTAATATTAACAAATTAAATAATAACAACATGAAAATTTCTACTTATTTAATCGCAGGTTTGCTTGCCATGACAAGCATCACTGCAAGTGCAGAGTCTAAGGAAGTTGAAGACTTCAGTTATGATTGGACAGAACAGACTTCGGATAATTTCTGGGCTTCTGAGGAGGCAAAACCTAATCTTTCCGTGGATGCCGTAGGAGGTCTTACGGCTGTAAATAACACGGAAATGGACAACTGGAAATTCCAGTTTCATATAGTTGATGGACTTCCTCTGAAGTCTGGTAATGACTATGTGTTGAAGATTACCATCAAGGGAACGGATGCAGGCTATGCCTTCTTTGGCGTAGGTACTTGGAGTGGTACCGTAGATTGTGGTTTCAACTTCACAAAGGAATGGAAAGAGTATTCTGTTCCTTTCTCAGCCACCCAAGATAATGGTTTCGTTGTTTGCCAGATGGGTAAGTTCGTAGGAACCGTTCAGATTAAGTCTGTTAAGATTTGCCATTATGAAGGCACTTTCTCTGGCGGCTATATGAATTTTGATTTAGGTGCTTCTCCTTCAGCCAACAAATGGGACAAAAAGTTGAGCTATATTTTACCTAAGGCTTTGGAACAGGGAGCTGATTATACCTTGACAATGGATGTAAAGGCTGATGCAGACTTGGAGAATGGTATAGCTTTCTGGCCTATCTGGGATGCAAGTCCTAATAAGACAGATTGGGGATCTTCAAAGGATGTTCAGTATTGCGAAGACCTCAAACTTTCTTCAGAATGGACAACTTTGACTTGGAAGTTTAATGCCAACTTTACATTGGATAAGTTCGAGTGGGTAATGGGAACCGCAGCTGGCGACCTACGTATCGACAATGTTCGATTGGTGAAAGATGGTACTGATGAAAATTTGATAGAGAACGGTGACTTCTCCGAGCGCACAACTAAGGGTTGGAGCAAGACCGGTGGTAATATTCTTTCTATTATAGAGGGACACTCTCCTTCAACAGGTATTAATCAGACTATGGTGAAAGCCAACCTGCAGGATGGTGCTTACTATACCCTCCAAGGTATGAAGACCAACAAGCCTGCCAAGGGCATTTTTATCCACAATGGTAAGAAAGTTGTCATTAGATAAAATATTTATCATTTTTTGGTTAGATTATATTTCGGGAAACTCCTCTTGTCTTTGCAAGGGGAGTTTCTTGTCTTTTTTGAAAATTTTGCTCCTATCTCTCTAATATTCATAGATTTCTTGATTTTTATAAAGTATTTGTTACATTAGCCAAAGTTAGTTTCAGCTATTTCTGCTATCTTTGCAACAACAATATAAAATCTAATATTTCGCAATATGAAGAAAGTGTTTATCATACTCGGTTTGATGGCTGCCATGCTGCAAGTGAATGCTCAGAACTTCACCAAGCAATGGTGTGCCGACAATGGTGATGGTACCTATACCAATCCTGTCATCAATGCTGATTTTCCAGATCCTGACATCATCCGTGTGGGGGATACCTATTATTATGTGTCCACCACGATGTTCTACTTTCCTGGTGCTACTATTCTCAAGTCGCATGACTTGGTGAATTGGGAGTATTGTGCCAATCCGCTTCAGCAGATTGCCGACTCCCAGCCGTTCAATCTCCAGAATGGTTACAATCAGTATTCCAAGGGTCAGTGGGCACCAAGCCTCAAATATTACAAGGGTAAGTTCTATCTCCACTTCATTGCGTTCAATCACGACAAGTTTGCCGATGGTGGAGACTTCCTCTTGACCGCTACCGACCCTGAGGGGGAGTGGAAGATGCAAAAGGTAAATGGTTTCTACTACGACTCTGGACTCTTGTTTGATGAGGCTACAGGTCGTCGATTTGTTGTGGCTGGCATCAATGACATCCGTGTGACGGAACTGGATGAAAACTTCAATGCTATCAGCAGCAATAAGCAGGTCATCAACAAGCCAGACGCTGGTTTGGAGGGCAGTCACATGTATCATATTGGTGATTATTATTATATCTATGCCACCTATGGAGGAGGTTACGATCGCAGCCAGACCATCTTCCGTTCTAAGAATCCTTTCGGTCCTTATGAGGAACATGAGGGCAGACTCTTCGAAAAGCAGAACATCCATCAAGGTGGATTGGTAGAAACGCAGACAGGTGAGTGGTGGACCATCCTCTTCAAGGATGCGAATATCCTAGAACTTACTTGCCAACCAACGATGGTTTCAATGCTAATAAACTCGGCATGCAATGGGAGTGGAACCACAATCCAGATAATACAGCATGGTCGTTGACAGAAAATCCAGGACATCTGCGTTTGCATACTACAGGTATTGTTGATGAGAGCGGCGACACCAAACTCAATGCCTTCCTACAGGCTAGAAATACCCTCACCCAACGTATGTTTGGTTATGACAAGGAGGGTGCCTCAACCTCTACAGATACTTACGGCACCATCTGCTTGGACGTTTCTCATATGCAGGAAGGTGATGTTGCTGGTCTCTGCGTGTTCCAAGATCCATATGCCTACATCGGTGTGAGAGTCATCAATGGTCAGAAGAAGGTGGTCACTTATCGTGCTCCTTGGTGGGAACCAAAGGCTGACTGGCAGGGTAACGTGGACGACAAAGAACACTACAAAGTGTTTAGCACCACTACCGCATCGCATAACGACAAGATTTATCTCCGTGCCGTAGCCAACTTCAAGACCAACAAGGTGAAGTTCTATCTCAGCTGGGATGGCAAGAACTGGATGGATTCTCGTCAAGATGCGGAGATGCGATATACTCTCAAGATATTTACAGGCAACCGATTTGCCATCTTCAACTATGCCACCAGGCAGAATGGTGGTTATGTGGATGTAGACTGGTTCTCGACCGAGGAGAATATTGATGAGAATGTCTTCAACAATCTGACTGCCATTGAGCAAGTGGAGTCGAAGACCAAACGCATCGTGGCTCTACAGTTCTACAATGTCGCAGGTGAGAAACTGACGTCACCTAAGCAAGGTTTGAACATCGTGAAGACTCGCTATGAGGATGGTTCTGAAAAAGCTTATTCCTTTATTCAGCAATAATGAAAGTTAATATTATGATATGGATGGTGATGTGGCTCATAATGAGCTGTATCTGCCATTCTGCCGCTAGTTACCACTTCTACTATATGGAGCAGTGGTCTACCTTCTATTATGAGGGAGACTTGGCTTGGCAAACCTTGTGCAAGCCAGGAGGTATCACTGTGCTTGTGGCTGAGTTCCTGCAGCAGTTCTTCTGCTATGGGTTGGGACCCGTCATCTTTGGCGGGTTGATGACACTCGTGGCATGGGGTCAGAGCCAGTTGGTGAAAGGCGCTCCCCGATATTTGGGATGTGTTACGGCGATGGCGATGCTCCTGACATTGACTTCCAGCAGCGGTAGTCTCTTATCGGGTAGTGTTACTTTCGTGTGTGCGATGCTCCTTGTGGCTATGGTGTGTCGTGCCCATAAGATATTGAAATGTTTAGCAGTAGTTTTACTTTTATGTATTGTCAGAAAAGACAATTTAGTTCGTGAGGGTAATGAAGAGGCGGCACTGATTTACTTGCCATGGGCAACAGGTGCCGTCGTCTTCTTGCTCCAAATCTTCTTAAGACAATTGAAATTTTACAAGGCACAGTCTGGCACTGCTTCCGCTTCCCAGCTAACGAGGAAGCGGATGGCTTTAGACTTAGGCCTTCAGCTAATCGTGGTTGTCGGTGCATCGGCAGCCCTTTTCGCCACTAGCTATTCGGCGAAAGACCAATATATGGAGAAAATATACTATTATGTTCGCCATCAGCAATGGGATGAAATCATCAGTCGCAGCCATAGCCGAGGAAGCAAGGGAAATGTGACTTTCCAATTATGTCGCAACATGGCGCTCGCCGAGAAGGGGGAGTTGGGAGAGAAGTTTCTGATGTATGAGCAAAGTGGCATGAACAGCATCATGACAACGGACATGAATTCCTTGCAAGTGACGATGCTCTTGACGGACGTCTTTTATGCCATGGGGTATGTGAACATGTCTCAACTCTGCGCCTTCGAGTCGCAGGAGTGCATCGACAATAAGAGTCCTTATCTCTGGCAGCGACTGGTGGACACCAATCTAGAGAATGGCGCCTACGCCGTAGCCGAGAAGTATATCCAGAAGCTAGAGCGAACGCTGGCTTATCGGGATTGGGCAAGGGAACGCCGCAAATTCCTATACAATGATGCAGCTGTACGTCGCGACCCGGTGCTTGGCTTGAAACGCAAGTGTATCTTCAAGGGTGATTGCTTGATGGGGCGTGATGGCTTCGACCATGATTTGGAACGCATCGTGGAAGCTTGTCCTGAGCATCGAGCCTCGTTGGAATATCTTGGAGCCATGTACATCGTATCCAACCAGCAGAGTAAGTTCCTAAGGCTGATGAAAAAGTACAAGGGTACCAAGGCGATGCCTCGTATCCCTGCCTCGTTTGAAAAGGCGATGAAGACTTTTGAGTATCAAGCCACAGAAAGTATAGAACCCATTTTATAATTTTTGAGAAATGAAAAAGTTATATACATCATATATAAGTAAGTTGAGTTGCCTCACATTCTTGGCTTGTCTTCTCTTTTCCTGTTCTCATCGGGTAGAGATAACCAAGCAGTTGGCTACCACGCCCCATATCTTCCCCGACTATCAGGAGGTGACGATACCCCAAAATATCGCTCCGCTCCATTTCCGTGTGGAGAAGGAAGTGGGAGAAGTGGTGGCTGCCAAGTTTTCCACAGATGGTGGAAAAGTCGTGGAGGTGGAAGCCGATGGCAATGACATCTGCATGGATGCCAAGGACTGGAGAGACTTGTTGAAGGATGCCAACGAAGTCTCGGTACAGGTCATCGTGGAGAGAAATGGGGAGGGGTGTGCCTACAAACCTTTCCATATCGAAGTGTCGAAAGACCTTATCGACTCTTATCTCGCCTATCGCCTCATCGAGCCTGGTTATGAGAAGTGGTATAGGATGGGTATCTATCAGCGAGACTTGACTAGCTACGAGCAAACGCCAGTCATCGAAAACTCGCAGACGGGCAATAACTGTATGAACTGCCATTCATTTATGCAACAAAACCCAAAATACACCATGCTTCATTTGCGTGGTGGAGATATGGGTGGAACGTATGTTACCAAGCATGAAGGAGATGTATTGGAAAAGGTGAAATTTGATGCGAATCGTATCAAGTCGCTGGTTTATCCTTCTTGGCATCCGTCGGGGAGGTTTATCGCCTTTTCCACCAATGATACCCATCAAAGTTTCCACTCATCTGATAAAAATCGCATTGAGGTATATGACCAATCATCTGATATAGTTGTAGTTTCGGATATTGATGAGGCTTCTAGCCAAATCATTACCTCTCCTCTCTTGTCCTCGAAGGAACATTTTGAGACCTATCCTTGTTTCTCTCCAGATGGCAAGACTCTCTATTTCTGCTCGGCAGACAGTGTGGAGATGCTCCGTTGCTATAAAGACGTGAAGTATAGCATTTGCTCCATCGCCTTCGATGCCGAGAAGAAGAGCTTTGGCAACCAGGTAGATACGCTTTTCTCTGCCCACCTGACAGGCAAGAGCGCCGTGATGCCACGTGTTTCGCCTGATGGTAAATGGATGGTGGTGACGGTTGTCGACTATGGTTGTTTCCCTATTTGGCACCATGAGGCTGACCTCTATATCATCAACCTGAAGACTCGGGAGACGCATCCGCTCACGGCAGCCAACAGCCCGGACACCGAAAGTTATCACTCCTGGAGCAGCAACGGCAGATGGCTAGTCTTTGGCTCTCGCCGACTGAACGGTCTCTACACGATGCCTTACATCTGTCATATAGATGAGAATGGCAAGGCTTCCAAGCCCTTCCTCCTTCCACAAAAGGAAACCGACTTCTACGATCGCTGTCTCAAGTCGTTTAATATCCCAGAGTTTGTGAAGGATGCCGTGCATTTCAATTTAAAATCAATAAAATAACACTAGATAACATGAAAAGAATCTTACAACTATTAATCGTGTTGCTCCTGATGGCAACCAAGAGTTTTGCACAGTATGGCGGTTTCCCCATCAATATTGATGTGAATGGGGTAAAGCGCAACTGTCCAGTGTATGTACCTCAGAACATAGAGAAGAATTGCCCTCTTCTCATCGCCCTGCATGGCAGATGGGGAGATGGAATGGCGATGGCTAATTGTACCCACTTCGAGGTGCAGGCTGATACTGCTCGCTTCATCGTGGCTTGTCCTGATGGATTGGTTCGACCAGAGTTGGGAGGTGGAAACAATACCGGTTGGGATGCCAATGGTATGACCGATGACGATGTGGAGTTCTTTAAGAAAATCATCGACTATATGAGCGAGCACTATGATATCGATCGCAAGCGAGTGTACCTCTGTGGCTTCTCGCTTGGTGGCATGATGACCTATCACTGCATTAATGTGGCTAGCGACATCTTCGCCGCCTTTGCCTCTGCTAGCGGTTATCGTTTGAACGAGTACAAACCTGTATATACTTGCAAGCGCCGTGTGCCTATCCTTCATATACATGGCAAGGACGATGGCTTTGTGGTCTACAACAATCTGCAACCGCTCATCAATAACTGGGTAAAGGCTATTTGTGCCAACCCTGAACCAGAGGTGACAGAGAAGAAGGGTGTCTATACTCGCCGGCATTACAAACCACTGGAAGGTGGATATGAGTTTGACTTCTATTCTCTTGATGGCTATGGTCATGAGTATAAGAATACAGAGAATTTCAATGAGAGTGATGTCATTTGGAACTTCCTTCGTCGCTATTCACTTGATACACCACCGGCTAGTGATTCAAACTTTCAGGTGTATCTCTGTTTCGGACAATCTAATATGGAGGGAAATGCCCAAATAGAGGAACAGGACAAGACTGGCGTAGATCCTCGCTTCATGTCGATGTACACGCTAGATAATGCACAAGCTGGTTGGACCATGGGAAAATGGCATACAGCTACACCACCACAGGCGCGCCCCTCGGCTCGCTTGTCGGTAGTGGATTACTTTGGTAGAAAAATGGTAGAAAAACTGCCAGAAGAGGTAAAGGTTGGTACGATAACAGTAGCTGTAGGAGGTGCCAGCATCGATCTCTTCGACAAGGACAAGTATCAGGCTTACCTAAATGATAAGAACACAGCCGATTGGCTTCGCAATTCAGCCAAGGAGTATGGCGATAATCCTTATGGTCGTCTTATCGAGCTCGCCAAACTTGCTCAGAAGAAAGGTGTCATCAAGGGTATTCTTCTTCATCAAGGAGAAACCAACAACTGTGACCCGACTTGGCCCTCGCGAGTGAAGAAGATATATGAAGATCTCCTCTCAGACTTAGGCTTGAATGCTGATGAAGTGCCATTGCTTGTTGGCGAGTTGGGGCAGAAAGACCAGGGAGCTGCTTGTTGGAGGCATAATTCCATCATCGATAATATCTCGGCAACTATTCCGACGGCTCATGTGGTCTCTTCCAAGGATTGTCCCTTGCAAGATGACCATTTGCATTTTACAGCCGAAGGCTATCGTATGTTTGGCAAGCGTTATGCTGATGTGATGCTCGATATCCTGGGTGTTAGTCCTGCCGGGAAGCGCAACTATTTCATCCGTTACGAGAGTACTGCGGGCGAAAACCTCTGGGACCGTCAGGCTATCTATACTTTGCCTCAGGCTTTGGAGAAGGGCGCCAAGTATTCGCTGACCATGAAGGTGAGAACTTCTGCTGATTGCGCAGAACTGGGCTTCTGGCCTATCTGGAATGCAAGCGACAACAAGAACCAGTGGGGTGGAAGTGATGATGTGCAGTATCTGGCGGCCTATCCTGTTGAGGCTGGCGGCTGGAAGACGCTGACTTGGAACTTCACTGCCAACTTTGCTCTGGATACTTTCCAGTTTGTATTTGGCAAATACGCCGGTACTCTCGATATTGACGACCTGGTATTGGTGAAGGAAGGAACATCAGAGAATCTGATAGCCAACGCCGATTTCTCAGCCAAGCATATCCAGGGCTGGAGTACTAACTGGAATGGTCCAAGCTACAGTCTTGCTAATGAAGCGCAGACTTCTACCGGAATCTTCACCCCAAGCCTTTCTGTGGCTAAGAAGAATCCAGATCCAGCTTATTACACCCTTCAGGGTATGAAGTTGCTGCAGAAGCCAACCAAGGCTGGTATTTATATTCATCATGGAAAGAAAATGAGAATAGCAAAATAGAATATAGTCATTATATCATATGACACAATAAATCCCAGAATCGTTTGCAAAGGCGATTCTGGGATTTATTGTGTCTGATAGTTTTGTTTACCATTTAATTTATGTATAAATCTTTATTTGAGTAAAGCGTTGGCTTCCGCAACGCTTATTTTCATGGCACTTGCAATGGTTTCGATATTCATGCCGTTGGCAAGCATGGTCTGAGCCATTGAACGAAGTTGGGATGCTTGCTCCGCAATCTTTCCGTTCTGCTCTGCAATCTTTCCGTTCTGCTCCGCAATCTTTTTATTATTCTCCGCAATCTTTTTATTATTCTCTGCAATGGTCTTGTCACGATTCATGATGGCGGTGTCTCGGTTTTCGATGGCTGAGTAGTATTCATCCTCTACGTTCATGTCCTGGCGTAAGTCAGCATTGGCGGTAGCTAGGCACAGACGATGCAGAATGTAGAGCATGTCCTTGTCGTCTGCAAAATTTGATTCCTCGATGATTACCATTTGTCGGTTTTTCTTGTCTCTCTGCTTTTGGTCGAACACACTGAGAACCTTTTCTAGATGATTGTTTATCTTGCCTCGCAGTAATGGCAGTTGTACGATGATACTGTCGTGAGTCAAACTATTGATGAATGGGTCTTTCATGCCGTTCTCCACCTCATTTCCTTCGTAGTCGCAAGTACCATGGCTCACATAAACCACAGGCTGTTTGATGTCACCCACTCTGTGTCCAAGCAGGTAGACTGCAATCATTGGAACGGCAAATCCCTTGGTTGAACCTTCTTTCTGGATATTCTCCGTGGCATTGTATTGGGCAGCCAAGTATTGACGGAAACGAAGCGTCTCTGTTTCCAGCCATGTCTTTTGTAATTCTATGAGTACGAGGTTGATGTCGCCATTCTTCTCCTTCACTCTTGCGGCGAAGTCGATGCGAAACATGGAAATTTCGTTGCGAGTGGTGTTGGTATGTTCATGGCGACGCATCTCCACGCTTACCACCTCCTTTTTGAGTAAAGCGGAAAGTATGGTCTTTGCTATGCGTTCGTCCTCCATCAGGTATTTGAACACTGAGTCGTAAATCGGGTTTGCTACTTTATATTTCATAATTGCCTCCTTTTTGATGTCTTATCTCATATTTGTTGGCAAAGTTACGTTATTTATTTGAATGTGCCAAATTTTCCTCCTGATATTTTATAACACCATGTCATTTTGACGTTTCATAAACAATTTGTTACACTGGATAAAGTGGTTTCAGTGGAAAAAACGTACCTTTGCAGGCATCAAATGAAAACTAAAGAGTAATAACAATGAAAAGAATCTTTCAACTACTAGTCGTGTTGTTGACGACATCATCGGCAAGTGCCCTTGAAAAACAGGTGGCTAGTCCTGATGGCAAGCTGGTGGTAACCATAAACGACAACAATGGCAAGCCTACTTATCAGGTGAGCCTCGATGGCAAGGTGTTCTTGGAAAACTCAGCCTTCGGTTTAAATACCAATATCGGCGACTTCACTCAGGGCATGACTATGAGCGAGGTTTCGGAGGTGAAAGCCGTCAACGATAGCTATCAGATAGACCGCATCAAGAAAAGCCACGTGGATTATCATGCTAACCAGCAGGTGATGACCTTCACCAAGGATGGCAAGAAGGTGTACGACATCATCTTCCAGGTAAGCGATAACGACGTTGCCTTCCGTTACAAGCTCTATCCACAGGGCGATACCCGTTGCCTGGTGGTAAAGCAGGAGGCAACTTCTTATCAGATGCCGAAGGAAGCAACCTCGTTTCTCTGTCCGCAGATGAATCCGATGACGGGTTTCGCCCGCACCGCTCCAAGCTATGAGACCAATTACGACCTCGATGTGCCCGTAGGCACCAAGCTCAGTCATACCGGCTATACCTTCCCGTGCCTCTTCAAGAATGGCAACAATGGATGGGTGTTGCTTTCAGAGACCGGTACTGATGCCGGCTATGTGGCTTGCCGACTGATGGGAAAGGCGGATGGCTGTTATCAGATTGCCAACCCGATGCCGGAGGAAATGAACGGTCAAGGCTCTGCCAACCCTGCCTTGAATCTACCAGGCGAAACCCCTTGGCGCACCATCACCGTGGGCAAGACCTTGGCACCAATCGTGGAGACTACTATTCCTTTCGATGTGGTAAGTCAGAAGTATAAGCCTTCGAAGAAATATGAGTATGGAAAGGGAACCTGGAGTTGGATTATCGGTATGGACTGGTCGTGCAACTTTGATGAGCAGAAACGATACATCGACTTTGCGGCGGCAATGGGTTATCAGACCGTCTTGGTGGATGCGCTCTGGGATACCCAGATAGGATATCCGAAGATGGAGGAACTGGCGAAGTATGGTAAGTCGAAAGGCGTAGACCTCTTTCTCTGGTACAACTCCAATGGATGTTGGAACGATGCCCCGCAAGGACCTCGTGGCATCATGGACAATACCTTGAAGCGTCGTGAGGCGATGGCTTGGATGCAGAAGAACGGCATCCGTGGCATCAAGGTAGACTTCTTCGGCGGAGACAAGCAGGAGATGATGAAGCTCTATGAGGATATTCTCATCGACGCCAACGATTACGGCATCGAGGTTATCTTCCATGGTTGCACCCTGCCTCGTGGTTGGGAGCGTATGTATCCTAACTATGTGGCTAGCGAGGCGGTACTGGCTAGTGAGAACCTCCATTTCTCTCAGGCGATGTGCGATGCTGAGGCTAAGAACGCTTGTATCCATCCTTTCGTGCGCAATGCCGTGGGCAGCATGGATTTCGGCGGCAGCACGCTCAATAAGTATTATAATGGCGACAACAAGAGTGGTACGCATCGGGTTACCTCCGATGTCTTTGCACTTGCCACCGCTGTGCTCTTCCAGAGTTCGGTGCAGCATTTCGCCTTGGCTCCCAACAATATGACCGATGCCCCGACATGGGCTATCAACTTCATGAAGCAAGTGCCTACCACTTGGGACGATACTCGTTTCATCGATGGTTATCCAGGCAAGTATGTCATCATGGCTCGTCGCCACGGCGACAAGTGGTATGTGGTGGGTGTCAATGCCGAGAAACAGCCTTTGAAAAAGCGCATCACCCTCGACATGTTCAAGGCTGGTTCCATCGTGAATGTATATAGCGATGATGCCAAGCTCGTGGGCAGTAAGAAGCAGGTAAAGCTTGGAAAGAAGCAGACCCTGGACATCGTCATCCCATGCAACGGTGGTCTCGTGATGGAATAAGGAAAGAACTATATCATACGACACAAAAAATCCCAGAATCGCTCGGAAGGGCGGTTCTGGGATTTATTATGTCTGATAGTTTGTTTACCATTTAAAGAGATGAGGAACAAACTCCTTGAAGCAACGGCGCCAGGTGAGCCACTCATGATGAGTGCCTGGTGAAACATAAACATCGAGTTTGATGCCCAGTTCCTTCAACTGCTGTGCCATCTTCTCGGTACCGAAGTTCTCTTCCGAACCACAGCCCATAAACATATAGTGAATGTCCTTGTTGTATTTCTCTGCATCAGCAAATACTCCATTGAAACAGGTCTTTACATCCACGCCAAAAAGTGCACCGCTGAAGGTTCCAAGGGCAGAGAACTTGTCCATGTGAGGCAATACCGTGTTGAAAGTCTGGCAACCGCCCCATGACAATCCTGCCATCGCACGATGCTCGCGGTCGGTATAAGTACGGAATGTCTTGTCAACCATCGGAATCAGATCCTTGATAATCACATCATAGAAAGACGCACCATAGTGGTTGCGCTCTTCATCTACATTCTTACCCGGACGGGCAACGAAAGGCTTCTTTACGTCGCCACTCTCCATGACTACAATCATAGGCTCAGCCTTGCCTTCTGCTATCAGGTTGTCCATGATGTGCTGCATCATTCCCTGCTTGCTCCAGCCTGTCTCGTCTTCGCCCATGCCATGCTGCAGATAAAGCACAGGATAGCGCTTGGTGGTGTTGGTTTCATATTCGGCAGGAGTGTAAACCATGGCGCGGCGGAACTGCTTCTGAGAGTCTGCATAGTAAGATACTGAACGAACCTGACCGTGAGCTACGCCCTGCTGAGGATGGTAGTAGTTGCCTTCTGCTCCCTCTGGTACTTCCAGACCGCCTGCTTCACGGCAGCAGCCGAAATAGGTTTCGCTGGCAGGGTCAACAACCTGCACGCCGTCTACATTCAGAAAATAGTAGTGGAATCCTACCACCAGCGGATCGCTCACGCCGTACCAGTCGCCATCCAGGTCTTTCTTCATTTCATATTTCTTGCCGCAGATGTCGAAGATTACTTTCTTTGCCTCAGGAGCATGGAGCTTTACATAAGCTCTGCGGTCTTTATCTACTCTCGGATAGTTGCTGTCCGGAATGATTCCCTGCAGGGCGAGCATCATGTTTGCATAGCGCTTGCCCATGGTGCGGTAGCTTTCTGCGATGAAGTGGAGACCGTCGCCACGTTGCGGACAACTCTTTGATGAAATGACGTGGGCTGTAGGGATGGTCTTGGCAATATCATCAACGATGGCGATATGTGCCCAGCATTTACCGCCCATATCTTTCTGTACGGTTTCGCCTACGAGCAGAGGAACGTCTTCTGCCTTCAGATTCAGATCCTTTAAGATGTCGTTATAAACAGTCTTTACTCGGTTAGGCCAGTTGGCATCGCCGTTGTTGGTTTCGCCCTGGTGCAGGAGGATGCCCTTGATAACACCCTGCTTCTTGGCTATTTTAGCCAGTTCTATCAGTCGGGCGTATGGATTTCCGTTGTATTGGGATGCAAAGTTCTTCATCCAGTCGGGTTGTTTCTTGAGATAAGCCTTATAGGTACGCTTATCGAAGAGGTCGATACTGGCTCCGCCTACTGCCACGGTGATGGTTCCCACCTTGATGCTGTCTGGCAGGTTATCCACCATCTTTCTTCCGAAATAGTCAACAGGTGTCAGTCCGGTAGAGGGTCTTGCCTGTGGTGGCACAGCTGTGTGCCATTGTCCCTTCTTCCATCCCGCCTTTTCATCATCCACGGCATACATAGCCTGGAATCTCGGATTCACGCCCGTTCGGTCGATGTCTTCGATAGCCGCATTTCCTTCCATGTTCGACTGTCCGAAGCAGAGATAGATTTGAAAATTAGGATCAGGCTTTTCCTGAACCTTACTGCCCGTTTTCTGTGCCATCATCGGCAGGCACGCCATCGCGAGCATCGATGCTAAGATTGATAATCTCTTCATAGTTTATATTTAATTAAATTATTAGATTGATTTTCATCTTCTGTTCTGTTTGCAAAGTTATGAAAAGATTTCCATACGTGCTTTGTCTCATATATCAATAACTTTTCTCCATCTCTCATTTATACTGAACTTTCGCATGTGGGGAAGTTAAGGGAAGTTAGGGAAGTTAGAGGGAAGTTAAGGGACAAATGTCCTAAGTTTAAGCTAGAAGACTATTGTCTCTTAACTTCCCGAACGACCGTAGGGAGTGATAACTTCTTTAACTCCTTTAACTCCTGAACTTCGAAACTTGAATAAGTTATTTTAATGGTCTTAGAAACCTGTATTATTTACCTCTTAAATACTGTTCCGTGTGGTTGTCGGCAGCTGCCAGCAACGTTGCTGCCATATGCCGACAAGGTTGCTGCCATATGCCAGCAACCTTGCTGGCAGCCGCCAACTATTAAATAAATCTAATTCTTCAGGTCGTTAGATACACCTTATGTGATTATTTCATATATTTGCAATGAACTATAAAACAAGGCAATTATGGACTTAAAGTATGATGTTTATACCATTACCAATGCTGAGGGTAGTGGTGAAGAACGTAAATACGTTCGATTGAAACAGCATGAGGCGATGACGGCTAGCGAACTGGAAGCCACCATCCAGCAAAGATGTACACTCACCAAGGGTGATGTGGCAGCAGTGTTCACAGAACTTCATGACATTGTGGTTAGTGAGTTCTCGATGGGGCGCAGGGTTTATGTTCCTCAACTGGGATATTTTTCGCTTGCCGTAAATCTGGAAATGCCAGAGGATAAGCCTGATAAGAAGGTTACGGGAAAGGAATTACGGTTGCGGGGTATCAACTTTCGGCCAGTGGGCGGTCTCTTACGGGAAATAGAAAAAAGAGTCCATTTCGTACGTTCAGAGTATACCGGCCGTTCCAACATTTATACCGAAGAGAAACTATGGACTGTATTACAGGATTTTTTCCAGGAGAACCGCTATCTCACCATCAGTCTCATGCGAATGAAGTTTGGACTTTCTCGCCACATGGCACAAAAGTGGATAGACCACTTCATTGACAAAGGCTTGTTGGTAAAAGATGGTACTCCCCGTTCACCGATTTATTTCTTGAATGATAAACAGTAGAAAAATGCACTCTACCCAGTGCACTGAAGTGAGTGCACTTTTTAACGAAAAATGCACTGAGTAGAGTGCAATTTTATGAAATTACACAAAAATTTGCAATAAAGGATTCTTTTCTATATGCAGAATAAAGTTTTTGATACATCAGATAAAGTCATTATGATTATTCTTTCGTATATTTGCAGCATTCAATATCAATCAAATATAATTATCGAATTTATGAAAAGAATCCTTTGTGTACTTATCGCAGCCATCTGGCTCTGCACTTGCTGGGCAGGGAATGGCAAGAAACCCATGGTCTGGGAACAGCCGATAGCTGAATCGAATCAGCTATTTAATGATCCCTTTCAGTCTCAACTCAACATCTATCGTGTGGAATTCGCAGATGATGAAACACGAGTGTTCATGCACATCACTTTTCGCCCACACTATTGGGTAAAGTTTGTGAAGGAAACCTATCTCCTTGCTGATGGCAAGAAATATCTCGTCAAGAGCTGTGATGGACTGAAACTTGACGAAGAACACTATATGCCTGGCTCTGGCAGGGAGGATGTGGTCTTCCACTTCGCACCGCTCCCCAAGAAGACCCGAAAGTTTGACTTCCTGGAAGGTGACGGCAAAGAGAACTTCAAGATACTTGGCATCGAGAGCATCGATACCCGTATCAAACAACTCTTCTCCTCGCTTTGGCGAAACGATGCGACCGGCGATTGGGAGATAGGATTCTATGAAGATTTCGCCATCTACGACTGCCGTTACTGGCAATACAAGCAGAAGAATCAGAAGGGCGACAAGTACTCTTTCATCCTTACCGATGGCAAGAGCGACCTGGCTGTCAACATCGACAAACCTCAACATGGCAAGCGCACGATGAGCATCAACGGCAAGAAAGCCGAATATTCGCTCATTACCACTTCCACCCTTCCGGATTATCCGCAGAAAGATGAGACCACAAGTCTGAAGGATACTCACAACAAGCCCGATACGGCTATTGTAGTGGGATGGCTCAGGAATATGCCTAAGGAACTTTGGGATAGAGGACAGGAGTATAGTGTGGTATATTATGATCTCTTTTCCACATTCAAGGAAGTGAGCAGTTACAGCAAGCTCGACTCTCTTGGCAGATTTGAAATCAAAGTACCTCTCATCAACTCTACCGAGGTTTTTATGGACTGGAAACATAATTGTGTCAACACCGTATTGGAGCCAGGTGAGACCTATTATCTGCTTTATGACTTCAAAGCTGGACATGCTATCTTCATGGGTAAGAACTGTCGCTTGCAAAACGAACTGCTCGCGCATCCTATTCCAATGATTGACGCAGAATATGCAGGAAAGTATGAAAACAAGGTTACAGCCCAGGAGATGATGCAGATTCTTGAATCCAGATATAAGGAGGCTGAAGGGAACTTACGGAAACAGATAGAAAAATCGGCATCTATTTCCAGATGTTATCAGGAGTATGCGGCTCAATACCTTCTCTGCTCTTATGCTTCGGATATCTTGCAAGGAGCATATAGAGTAAAAGACAATGTTTTCCCTCAGGAATATGTGAGCCAAGTGGGAAAAATATGGAAGGAGATTCCGCAGCCTTATACTCTGTTTCGTGACTATAATACGCTGACTAATGATCTCATCGACCAGGAAGCAAGGTTAAGGTACAGTACCCCCATGGGGAAGGCCTATGGATTCTTATCCACCAATTCTTATCCGGAACTGTTGAAAAAGCACAAGGCTCTGGGGGATATTGCGATAACCGATTCGGAAATTGCTACGGTGGAACAATGGGCTAAGAATCTGAATGCCATGACTATCAGGCAATATCAGACGACAGATGCCAAGGAGCAGGAGGAAATAGTAAATGCTTTTTCCAACTCAGTCCTTGCCAAGCGTGCTACGGCTATCATTGGAAGAGAAGATATTGCCAAGATGCTTAAGGAAGAGACTCCTCTCCTCGAAGTATATTATGCCCAGCATATAGCTGATAGCATGGGATGCAGCCAGCAGCAGAAAGATGTCATCATCTCCAAATCCCTTCTTGAGATGTTGGAAAGACTAGCCATGCCACTCAATAGTTATGGACTTGACCTGACTGAACATGGCATCAGTTCTGAAGTTCTCAGGGAAAAAGTATTGGCAGAACACCGAAAGTACCTGTCTTTGCAGAACAAGGATATTACAGTTAGTATCAAGACAGCTCCACAGGATATGAGCGATGGGGAGAAGCTTCTTCGCCATATATTGGAACCTTATAAGGGCAAATTGGTATTGCTGGATGTCTGGGGAACCTGGTGTGCCCCTTGCAAGATGGCTCTTGCCCATTCGAAGGAAGAGTTCGAACGGCTGGCACCATACGATGTGGTATATCTTTATATGGCAAACAGAAGTCCGGAATAGTCATGGAAAAATATCATCAAACTGAATAATCTGGTTGGCGACAATATCGCCCACTATAACTTGCCAGCGCCTCAGCAGAGTGCCATCGAGAACTATCTCGACATTCACTCCTTCCCATCCTATCGTCTCTTCGACAAGGAAGGAAATCTGGTAGATGTGAAAGTGGATGCCCGCCAGCTTGACGATCTGGAGAAAATCATCAAGGAACTGAGTAAATAAAAAAAGATGACCTCGCAAAATGCGGGGTCATCTTTTCTGTAATCAAGGATTATCTATCAATAGAGCATGCCAAACATCCATAACGGAATGATGTTGCCATAACCCTATGATGATGCAAAAAAGAAATAATCCTCTTTTTCGCACACGTATATATTTTTTTAGGAAAAAGTCTCATAGTCTCATTTTTAACCGCAAATATCACGTTATATTGTTGATATAAAGATATTTATAACTAATGAGACTTCTTGCAAAAAGTAGAAAGAAGTATCATAGAAGTATCATTAAAAATCATAGAAGTATCATTAAATATAATACAAAGCATGCGAAAAGCCAGTTTGAACGTTAAGAAAAGCCTGTTTAAACCTGTTTAAACATCAGAAAAGTCATTTTAAGCATAGCAAAAAGTCATTTTAAATATCGCAAAGAATATTGCCCAAAAATAAGTCCGATGTTTGGGAACTTGTTGCCCGCGTTATGGGCAGTGGTTGCCCGACACAGGGGCTGCCGATGCCCACTTGGTGGGCTACGGATGCCCGTGTAACGGGCTGACTTTTCCTGATTTCAGTAGACACTTTTTTACTTTATAAACTAGAAAGGTAG
>ERZ1034753.57-NODE-57-length-37551-cov-8.862119_pt1 | contig 37551 bp, 36 predicted proteins | sample MGYA00520702_ERZ1034753 | MGnify/ENA primary metagenome ERZ1034753 (study PRJEB33766, sample SAMN09781700) | gut metagenome | biome: gut microbiome | host: Homo sapiens | place: Madagascar | study: EMG produced TPA metagenomics assembly of the PRJNA485056 data set...
TGGCTTTCTTCGTGTTTACAGTTACAATGTCTGTGGCTAAGGCTTCTGGCGTTGCGGAAAACAGCATCATTGCAGATAGAAAAGATGCGGCTGCCGGTAGGTTCCAATAATGTTTCATGATTTTTGGAATGTGTTTAAGTTTTTTGGAAAAATGAAATAGGTCTGTATAAAGACATACGGCTATTCTCACGATGCCTGAATCCACGGCGAGAACGTGCTGACATACACATGAAAGCGTTTCGTTCATCGGCGTTTTTCGTCGGTCGCACGCCATATTGTTCATGTACAATGTGCTTCCGCGGGGATTGTTGTCGTTTGTAATAGACATATGTCTGATTTTCTTACTTTTTGATTCTATATACTCTGAAGGTCTTGAACATGCGCACATTGTCGTACCACATCATGTCGGGTCGCCACTGCCAACCGTCTATGTGGGCAAACAACGGAGCAAATGCTCATCTACAAGGTCGGCTGTCAGTTCGGTCATAGCTTTCCAACCATGCTCGAAAGCTTCGCCTTCGGAGTCGGGACCCGATGTGCCTATGAGCTGTATGTGCGGATAACGTACCTTGATGGCCTTGACAAACGGTTTCAGACGCTCGAAGTAAAGATTCTCCCACTGTTCGTTTTCCACTACAAGATACTTCATGTTGAAAGGTGCCTGGTGACGGTTCTCCACCGGACCTATCGTGTTTTTCCATTGGTAACGGTTCTCAAGTGTTTCGCCTTCGACAATACATCCGCCCGGGAATCGCAGCACTCCGGGGTGAACATCGGCAAGAGCCGGGCCGAGGTCGCGGCGCATACCGTTCTCGCGGTTCTTGAAAGTGTTTACGGGGAAGAGGCTGATGTGTTCGAGTGCGAGGGTGAGCTTTCTGATGTATCGGCGTGGGTTCTCGACATAAGGGTAGCCGAAGGTGAGCTTTGCCTTGCCCGTTTCGTTGTCTGTCGCAAAATTACTCCTTACCTTTTTATAATAATAACACAGGCAGGTCTAAAAATGGAAAAATCAGACCAAGATAACCTAATTTCTCTTTTTAAACCCGTTTTTATAGATTTTAAAGCCCTCTATGGCTCAATAATTCTATTTTATAAGAATCATAGATGCGATTAATTTTGAACACCTACTTATGGATAAGAAAAAGAAAAAAAGAGGAAAACATGAAACCTTCTTTATTATGTTTATCTTGATTCTGGCAAACAAACCATTCGTTATTTTCGCGTAGTTCCTGATGACTAAGAACTGGTCTGTAAGTTGTGAGAATATTGTCTCAATCCTTTTGTCAGCCACACTTGCCTTTGACAGATCATAGGAATGGATAACTCCACTTAATAAAAATCAGCGACATGTACAACCTTTTACTCATATTTATCAACTTAAATTAATTCCGCCAACGGGTAGTAAAAGTAAATATAATTCGTTTTTCTATAGCCATTACTTGTCTTTTTACATTTAATTTGCTATATTTGCAAAATTAAACACATAGACTTGTACTAACTGATAAAATCTCAGAAAGAACCGGTCTGCAAAAGACACAATTAACAATTTAATCGTAATGAATATGAAGACATTTGGCTTAGTAAAAAGTATGGTCATCGGCCTAATGCTGCTGACTGGTGCTACTGCCGTTTCGGCACAGGACGACAATCTGTATGGCATCGCCAATCGTGTAGGCGTTGGCGTGGGTGTAGGTACCGAGGGTATCGGTTTCGACGTGGCTGTTCCACTCACCAAATATGTACAGGCACGTGTGGGACTCAACGTTATGCCCAACATCAACATCAATACATCTGCCGATGTGGCTGGCCAGGCACAAGGCTACAACTATGAAGGACAGATGGACATCAAGGGCAAGTTCTCAAGAACAACATTCGACGTAAAATTCGACTGCTATCCATTTGCCAATGCAAACTCGTTCTTCGTAACAGCAGGATTCTCTGTTGGAGGCGACAAGCTTATAGAGATTTCTGGTCACAGCGACGACCTGCAGAACCTTTATGCACAAGGCAAGCAGTATAACATAGAAATTGGCGACTATCAGATTCCGGTGGACGAGAATGGTAATGTAAATGGCGGCGTTAAGGTAAAGAACTTCCGTCCTTACCTTGGTCTTGGTTTTGGCCGACTTATCCCGAAGAAACGTTTCGGCGCACGCTTTGAGATTGGAGCACAGTTCCAAGGCAAACCGGTAGTTTATGCCGATGGCGTGGGCGACCTTCAGAAGGTTATCGATCAGGATGCCGACGACGACATCTCTAAGTTCATGGACTGGTTGCAGGTTTATCCCGTGCTGAAGCTGTCGATTAGAGGTAGAATTCTCTAAATAAACATCGATTATAAAGAATTTTCAATTGAGCCAACTTAAAAAAGAGGCTCTATAAAATGTACAGATAAGAAGCAGATTGCACAACCGGTATTACGGCTAATGCAATCTGCTTTTTGTATAAAAATGCATTTGACAGCAAGCAAAAGTACATTTGATAGCAAGCATAGATGCATTTGATAGCAAGCATAGATGCATTTGACAGCAAGCATAGATCGCTTGCATATGTTATCTACACCTTATAAAGTCAATTAAAACGATGCGGTATCATAAGAGCAGGCAGCATCATATACTGTTTAAATGCTGCTAATTGATTTTATTTTTTTATTACCAAGCTATTGTTGTCCAGCTCCACATAATGAGCAAAAGAAATGGTTGTGCCGTCGAATACCGCCGACACATCAATGCCACGGCGCACAAGCTCGTCAATAAGAGCCTGATCGTAGGCAGCACGCATGGAGTTGAAACCACGATTTCCTACCTGATTATTAAATGATTCAACAAGTGAAGTGAGTGTACTGGCTGCAAAACGCGCAGCAAAATCTTTGTAAAATGAATTGTTCATAATGACTTGTTTTTGAAATTAAACTTATTTCCACATCGTATCTTGACCACCGTGGCTGTCGTGCTCGGTTGGTGCAGATAAATACTGCTCTTGATGTTTCTGGGGGCAAAGGTATAAAGAATAATGGGATTGGCAAAGAAAATCAAGGGAAAATTTCTTCCAAGCTTCGTCATAATAAAGCAGCCTCCACCAATAGATTGTCCTTTATATATTCTATCATATCATCGGATGCCATGCCATCTTTTGCCATACCAATAATATCCATGACCTTACGGCCCTGCTGTGCATAAGCACGTTTCCATTCTTCGCCATGTGATTTTGCACGTAGCTCACCGTATGGAAGATTTACGTTCTCACAGATAGACTTGTCTAAAGCCTCTATATCTGCTTTTGATAGGTACTCAACATCTGGTTGACGATTAGCTTCAAGCATATAATAAGCGTCATCAGTTCCTTTAGAAATGGAACTGTTTATCATTGCTTGCAATTCTTTATCACACTGTGGGTCACCCTTTATACAATTATAAAGAACTGAAGGTACTGGTCCATCAGGCAATGCACAGAATTCGTCAGAAACCATAGGAAATCCATATTTTGCCAAATATGAAATATTAGCAAAATATATTACCTTGAACACATGGTAATAGTCTAACCCTTTTGTTTTGTTCAAGATGTATAGTAAAATCTCTGTCAGTTTCTGTTTGTCGAAGTTCGTCATTTCAAATGCTATTTTATCAATTACAAAATTAATACTTATCATGCATTATGCAAAATTTTCATAAACTTTTTACGAAATATTATATATTCAGATAAAAGCGCATCCGTATCCGTAAGCGACATAATTATCCACCAACTTGGTAGACAAATTCTATTCTGCAAGCAAGACGTTACAAATTGTAACGGTTTGAAAATGCATATAAACAAAAAACGCCTCGCACATTTGAGCATCGTTGAGAGGCTTGGCGAGGACTGACATTGCAAAGATACAGATAATCATTGACCATACAAACTTTTCCGCAAGAAAAAGCATACAAAAGAGGTGTTCTTTGACACATTTGTATTTAATAATATTAAATAAGGTTATAAAACCATGTTCTGCCTACTAAATAAAGAAACACTTTGGCGAATCCTCAAAGGCAAGTGGATAAGACCGCAAGATAATTTAACTTCTGACATGCTTTTCTATACCACCAACAGAGCTTTGGCGGATATCGGAAAGGGGTTGTGTATAAACTTCTCTAAACATGTCGCTTAATTTTGATTAGTTACTTATTACAATAAGCTTGACGCACGCTCTCAGTACCGTTTTCAGTATCACCCAACTGGTACTGGAGTTTCATATAGGTGGTACTGGAGTTTCACTTATGTGGTACTGACAAAGAACTTATATGCATAAATCAGGCATCCCAATTGATGTGTTCCTCGTATTTAAGATAAAACACTTTATAGTATGATAAATTATTATTTCCGCATATATAGGAGTCATGAACTCTCTTTTATATATTTCCATGTTCGTTTAGCATTCTATAATCCCAGAATATGATAATATCTCAACCTCGAAGTCTAAATCCGAAACTTGAAGACTTTATCCTCTTTCAAAGACATTGCGTTTTAAGGCGAAGCCTATTGGAGCCACTTTGAATAATATTATTAACCTGAGTTCGGGATAAGAAAGTCTTTATAAAAGTTGTTGATCTCAATAATTTTTAGTACCTTTATGATTGTAATTCAATTAGTTATAAAACAAAAGAATACTATAGTTATGGGGATTACCAAGGACAAATTTACTGATATTTCCTGTATTATCGATGATTTTTCTCAAGAATATGATAAAGAGATTGCCCGCATGTCCATTTGTGAGCCGGACGGGCGTAAGCACCGCAATCGTAAATATACTATGAGCCGGTCGGAAATCATGACAATACTCATCTGCTTTCATTTCAATACTTTCCGCAACTTCAAGCATTTTATGCTGTTCCTCCAACTATTTTGCTTTGGCAGATGCACGGGTATAAGTTTCATTGACGAATGTTGACGATAGAAATACAGATGTTTTTAACAGATTGAGTGATAATGTGTTCGGAAAATTATTCGCAGACAAAGGATATATTTCGCATGGCTTGTTTGAGAGATTGTTTAACGACGGTATAGAAATTGTCACTGGGTTGAAATGCAATATGAAAAACAAGCTCATGCCATTGTATGACAAGATTCTGTTGCGCAAAAGATCTGTCATAGAAACCATTAATGACGAACTTAAGAACGTTGCACAACTTGTACATTCAAGACATCGTAGCGTGTTCAATTTCGTAATGAATGTCCTTTCTGTTTTGGCAGCGTATAGCTTCTTTAAAAAGAAACCATCCATCAACATTGACTATTGCATAGAGATTGTTGACGGACAGCTTGCTGTTATAAAGTAAACATCATTTGGACTTTACAATTCTGCATTTTGCTATCCATATTGTTTGGAGGGCAAATGTAATATGCACCTATCGGAAATCTGGCATAGCAAGAAAAACGACTGTCGCTTATCCCGAACTCAGGTTATAAGGAATATGACGACTACTACCTTGGTTACTATGCACAGTGGTTCTTCTGGTTCTTCTTCATAATTGGTATATCTGTGTTTGCTGGAGTCATTAGTGTGATAATTGTACGGTTCTATTACAGATAAGAATAAACAAACCGACTGATATTAGGCTTAGGTTTAAAATCAGTCGGTATGTATCAATATTTGAGGAATTATAGTAACTCATCATGTAACATCCATTCATCTTGATACTCATTACTCGTTTTCAGAATTTTGAAATCACAATGAGCATATAAACCTATTAGATGTTTTTCCGTGAGATTCATTAACTGCTTCTTAATTGCAATTTCGGTTTTGTCATCATAAGTAAAGATTCTTACTTTGATTTTTCCAGGAGCAAATGGTCTGTGAACCGACTTAGAAGCCATCTTAAAGAACTCTGAGAAATAATCATGATCATTAAGACCAAGAGAATGCCCAAAGATATATACTTCGTCAGCAGAACTCAGATCTTCGACAAGATTTGTACTTTCATAATGAGGGCTTGCACTCTTATAAAAGTTGAAATAGTCATCTTTGATATCCCTTTGGTCACCAGTCCCCAAAATGATATTTGAGTTATCAAGAGAGCCGTGTATATGAGTATAGGAGTCATCAAAATCAAGAATTAACTGGCGAGCTATTCGTCTCACGTTTGTATAATTGAACGTGTAAATAGAGCGAATCTCCTTTCTTAAGAAGTAGCTAAGCACATAATGAGAAGGTTTCATTCTCTTTGCATGATGGTTCTCTTGCATCTTCTTTACAAAGGCATCTTCTTGATTTTTTAGATATTCCTCAAGGGCATTACACAAGATGGAAAACTCCTTTTTTGTCTTTTTATGTTGCTCTTCATCTATGTGTCCTTCATTTGTCGAACAGCCTGCATAGTTGGCCAATGCTTCCTCTAAATCATACCAAGTACCAACTGCGCCTAAGCATTCATTTAGAAAGAAAGGCAGCGACCCTTCTTCATATTTAACATCCTTCTTGAATGGCCAGTACTCCTCATTCTCGAAAAATGCTTTGTAGGAAGTTTGTAAACCTAAGTCTATATCAAAGCCGTTTCCAAGAATAAGTAATGAATGTGTTTCATGAAGTTTTTTTGAATCCCAACTTGTGGAATTCACGGATTCATACAAATTGTGCATATTAAATTTTAGAATATCAAATGAAGGATTGCTTGTTTTCGGGATATCGAACCATATACATAATGAAATCAAAGATTTACACTTCAAGCCAATTCTTCAATTGTTCTTGAAGTATTCTTTTCCCAGTTTGTATATATAACTCCATCCACTCATAATCAACACTGCCATCTTTCTTTATTGGAAGTAAAAGATCTGAGTCAAGAAATATGCGTTCAACATCTCTTACAAGATAGGATGACAATTTTGGGGTAAGCCCATTAAGCACTGTCTGAAGATAAAGTTTTGCATCTTCTGAGACATCATCAATACACTCTATCTTCTTGACAAATTGACCTGCATACCAATCTCGTTTACGATAAAAAAACATCATCTGCATTAGCCCAAGACTAAATGTACCAGCAGGATGTTTTCCAGAATCAGATATATAACCAGTTGTATCACAAATACCCTGATTTTCAGAGGTTCTTGTGATATAATCGTATGAATCATCACCATCAATGACTGGTTCCAAATCTCCTTTGTCATAACTTGGAGTCGCACCCTTTATAGTGAAAATCTTATTGGCTTTAATTTTTTTAAACTTATATGGTTGTTGAATGTGAGACTTTATGTCAAGATTTACACTGAAAAGTTTTTGAGACAGATTCCAAGAGAAAGCTTCCTTTAAGTTCTCTGCATATTGATAGTCTTTTGGAATAGTGGAAATCTCAATATGTCTATCAGCATTCCAATCATTACCATCAGACGTAATCGTGTCCTCGACATAAGTATAGTCTAAATCCCATAAATAAGAGTGAAAGGCTTTATTGTTCAAAGCCTTCTTTCCAAGTTTATATATTAGGTATATGTCGCTGTATCTTTCGGTTGGGGAATCAATTTCCTTAATGCAACGCTCGGTCCTTTTATATCCATCATTTCTAAAATCAATAAACTTAACTATATCGAATTCAAAGTTATGCGGCGTTCCTGATTTAAATATGTAAATACTTGTTTGAACGATAGCATTAGGTACAAACAAGTCTGCAGGCATCTTAATACTAGCTATCATTGTATGTTTAGAAAGAATGCGCTTAGCTGTTGGAATTGATTTGCCAGAACCTGCAGAGTCTTGAATGATGACAGCACCAACACCACCTTTCTCCATGTGGTCAAGACCATATTCAAAGAATGGCAATCCATACTCTTCATAAGAGAATGGTGGATTTAACAGGAATTTATTTGCTTTGAATTTTTCAAAAATCTCAGGTGGTGTTGTAAAAGTATCTGCTTTGCGAATGTTTGAGCTGCCATCACCACGAAGAATCATGTTAGAAGCTGCCAAAGTGTACATTTTTGCATCGACTTCGACTCCAAGTAATTGATTCTTCTTAATGTTCTTAATTGCTTCCTCTGCAATAGTTGTATTCTTTCCCAATACTTCATTTGCATTTGTTACCATCAAATCCATAGCTGCTACAAGGAATGCAGCAGAGCCTGTGGCAAGATCCATAACTCTTGAATCTTTATCAATATCAAGAATGCGTGCCATCATATTGGTTATATATGGAGGTGTAAGTACCTTGCCCAGTGATGCTCCATCACTAAGAGCATATTTTAGGAAGGTAGAATACATTTCGGCCATAATATCCAATGCACCTTGTGTTAAGTCTATTTCAAGATAGACGTACTTGTATAGAAAACTAAAGATTTGTTTTGTTATAGAGGCTTCTTTTGGAAGTAAGTCACCTACAATCTTATCAACTTTATGCATTGAATCACGTGCAGAATCAAGAGATATCGAGTTCTTGAATTGCTCAATCATGATTTGTTTCTTTTGTGGCTTTATAGCTTTTTGATCAAGATATTCTTGCAGGTGGCTAATTATCAAAATGCTGTCTCTTTTTTGTTCAGACTGAATACATTTTAAGTCATCCATTGTCAGGCCTGGGTCAATAACGGTTCCGTCTTCTGCTATTACATCCTGCATAGAAAGAAGCATTCCTGAAACATACACTACTCTTTGCTCAGTTCCAATATTACAGTTATTCATCAACTTATTGAGTTTCTTGGCTTGTCTAAGGATGTCTGCTCTTGTCCTAATAATGATTTTATGACGTTCTTCTTCGGTTATCTTTGCATCTTCAAGAAATGCATCAAAACTTTTTTTGTTCTGAAGAAAGTTGAGATTAGTATATTTAACCATACGCTTTGGCGGTATGGTTGCTGAGAATACATAATAGACGGAAATTGTGATTTCTTCTTCACTTTCTCCTGAATACCAATAGCAATAACCTCGTTATATTTCTTTGAGGCTATCATGTTCTTTGCGTAATAAACAGCACCATTGACAGCAAAGTTCTTAACAGAGTTGTCATCCATTTTTATGTCTGTTTTATTACATGCCACATGCTTATTGTTGCTGAGTTTATTCTCAACAATAATTGGTATATGATATTTTTCAACAGTAAAGTCCGGTATGCCGAAATTCGCCTTTGACTGGGTCTTTGCAGATCCTCTCAAAGATTCTTTCATATAGTCAGACATACTTGACTTTTCGTTATAGTCTTTAAGTTTGACAAGACCCAAAGCGTTGAGTGATGCTTTTACATAATCATCAACATCGCTTTCAAGTGTATATTTTAGAGGCATATATGAATTTTTATTCGTTAATGAGATCTGTGATTTTTACATTCAACAACCTTGCTATTTGAGCAAATGTTTTCAAGTCTGGTTGAATGGTATTACTACACCATTTGCTTACTGTACAATTGGATTTCCCAAGCTGTTCAGCAAGTCATTTACCAGTTTTCTGTTTTTCAACAAGAACAACTTTAATTCTATTCAAGTTTGACATGAAACTTTAAATCTTTGATATATAATGCAAAATTATATATTTTTATTTGATCACCAAATATTTTATTTAAATATGAGCTATAATATACACTTAATCTGCCACCTTATCCGCTAAGTCCGTTCTTGGATTATTGGACTTTCATACTCACCGTTTGACACTATTCAACAAGTGCTTATTTCTTATTAATTTGCCCATAATCGAGGTAACCTTTCTTACAAGTAAAAAAGCAAGAGCTTCATGTTCCTTAGTTCTTTTTTGCAGTCACTACTGTCCCGTTAAAGTGGGCAAATCGCTCTTTGAATTAATTGAAATACAGTCTTTTGCAAGAGATTTCAATGGTGCGACGATTTGAATTTGTACTTTTGCAGTTATCTATAATACTGCACGATGAACTAAGACAAATACGTTTTCGCCCAATTGATAGAATTTCTCGACAATAACAAGTTTCGCCATTTGGTTGACAAGTATGATGGAAACCGTTATGTGAAGTATTTTACTTGTTGGAATCAATTGCTTGCTATGATGTTTGGTCAACTGAGTAATCGAGAGAGTTGCGAGATTTGATTGTTGCTTTTGAAGCACATAGAGCAAAGCAATACCATCTTAAATTAGGTCGTAAGCCTATTACGAAAACGACATTTGCTTCAGCCAATCAGAATCGTGATTTCTACTATCGTAGATTAACGTTAGAAACAGAACAACAAAACCGACAGTCTATAAGGACTTAATAATTTCTACTATCGTAGATTGCAAGACGTTGGTTAGCCATCATAATAGGTCTATAAAGACTATATAATTTCTACTATAGTAGATTCAGGTCGGTATCGGTCTTGATAGGTATTCGTCTATAAAGACTAGATAATTTCTACTATCGTAGATACGGAACACACATCATATTGATTGGCATTGGTCTATAAAGACTAGATATTTTCTACTATCGTAGATAAGCAAAGCCGAGAACCGAAAAATGCATGGTCTATAAGGACTTGATAATTTCTACTATCGTAGATAATTCCATAAAGGTACGATTTAAAGGTTTAATAAATTCTACTATCGTAGATAATCCACGCACCCATGTAGAGTACGATCGTATGTCTATAAGGCCTGACAAATTCTTCTTATCCATTATATCATTCCTGTACTCGCTCAAATACCACCCAACAGATACTGGAATTTCACACATATGGTACTGGAGCTTCAATTGACTAACACTACAGTAACACTCAAGTGATACATTCCAAGTATCTATTACTAATTGATTATCAGTATCATACGTTCTAATGGCAGAAAATTGGCAATATAGATTTTGTGTAGATATGAAAACGACCCACGCATTTTAGCATCGTTGAGAGGCTTGGTGGGAACTGACGTTGCAAAGAAACGAATAATCATTGACTATACAAACTTTTCCACAAGGAATAACTATCTCTCCTTTTATGTTCATAAACCCAACTTTTCTATTTGTTTCTACGGCAAATACATATTCAGAAAATTGGTATATATATAATCATAAACTGGAGAACAAAATAATACGTTTCGTTCTTCTATATTTCGATTATTCTTTGTACATTTGTCACATTAATATATATAATTAATAATACACCTTAAAATAATAACCTATGCTATCTACACTCAAAAGATATTTTGGATATAATTCTTTTCGTCCTCTACAAGAGAACATTATACGCCATATACTTAGCAACAAAGACTGTCTGGTGTTGATGCCTACTGGCGGTGGAAAGAGTATCTACTATCAGATACCAGCATTGATGATGCCTGGTACGGCTATTGTAGTTTCTTATCTTCACTAATTGTCCATGAACAACAGTTTAAAGCTCCGCCCCATTTCTCAATAATTTCTTTCATCTGAACTTGAAAAATCCTTCCTCTATAATCAGGATATAAAGCAATAAACTGACCCATTGCTTCATTATCAAGTTTTGTATTGCCAATTCCTGGAACAATAATAACATCACGTGTCTGAAGAGCGTTGATATATGTCCAACTTAATTCGTGATATTCAGAAAGTTTCAACTCTATAACATAAAAATGTTCCATCAAGATATTACGCATTTGAGTAGCAATACCATCATCATATACTGAAAGATTAGTTAACACTACAGGTTTGCCATCTTTTTGTGCGCCGACAAATCTTAATATTCCATCCGTATGCCCACAAACATCCTTTTTATCCCATGGCAACCATACTATAGTTATTTCATCAATAGTTGAATTACATTCTTTAGGTTTGAAAGAATCCCGAATTTTAGATTCTATCTCCTTTTTAGATAATCCTTCGTTTTCTCTCAACACTTTGTCTGTCATTACAATAAAGGATTTAGTGGTGTAAGTATTTGGTTGTTCTATTTCGCCAACAACAATATTTCCACCATCTATAACCAAAGAAGAATGATTAACGATTAAATTAGTTCTATCAATCTTCTTCATTACTTTATCTACATCAGTAATATATTTTTCCTTTCCTCTTAGATAGTCGGGATTGTAGACAAATTGGGAGAAACGGTCACATGCAAATTGTATCGGCATATAATCACGACACCAATAATCCTTAGTTAAAGGAAGCGTTTCATGCGCTACGTTATTAGCATCCAGAATTTCACAAACATCCTTATAGATATTGGGATAATCAGTACGTAGCAACTGTGAAAAAAACACTTTGTCTTTATATTGTTCTGTTATCATAGCTTTTCAACTCGTTTAAATCCCCATAATCTGTTGTCGTTTATTTTGATTCGCTGCATAGGTTCTGCATAGCCCGATGGATTTGGACATACAGCACCTAAAGCATAGCCAAATTCATCTTTCCCTTTCAGATATTTTTTTTCATCTTTAATATTGCCATCATCCTCGTGGTAATAAAATTCGATGCAGGTCAACTTTAGTTTATACGCATCCTTACAACCGCCATTAACAAGAAAATAGCCTGAGAAGAATGCTTCTTCAGCAATTTTCTTAAACTCTTTAAACAGGTTTGCTTCGCAACCATCAGCGCCTTTGAAAGCTTTTAAGGCTTGAAATAATCTTGATTCCATACTTATTGAATTATTTTTATTTGTAAACTTCTATTGTTTTCTCCAACCATTTATATATCTTCTCCTGAAGACTTTCGGGTTCTAACACTTTTATCATATTGCCAAAACTCATCAACTTCATATAGAAGTCATAGGTAGGACGCAGCGTCAATTCAAAATCGGCATAATCATCACATGCATAGATTTCTTTTTGCGAGTGATGCAACGGCAATGTGCGCATATAGTGCTGATGGCATTTGTCTGCCCTTAACACAATTCTTTGAAGCGGTACAGATTCATCCAATACAATTCCAAAGTATTCTGCAAAGTACTCTTTTGCACTGAAATCTTTTGGCAAAACAAAATTAACATCTGTCAGCTTTACATCTTCTATTCTGTCAAGAGAATACAAATGCAAGTAGTTATAGTCCACATTTCTTGCTAACATATACCAACGCTGTGCGGACATTTTCACACAGTACGGTTCAACAAGAAACGTCTTCGCCTCTTGCATAGTAAAAGAATGGAACGTCATCTGTAGAACAGTATTTGACTTCATCGCTTCAAGTATTGTTGCAAGAAAGTCTTGGCTTGAAGGAATCTCTTCTGTCAGTATTCTATCATGGATAGATATACTGCTTGATAATGTTTCAGCCGTGCCGTAGGTATCAAGAAGCCATGTGCGCAACTCTCCTTCGCTTAACACTTCCGGATTGGCTATATAATAATGGTATTTGCCATGCTGTTCACAATCAATCACAATGCCGAACATATCAAGAATGCCACCTTTCCAACGATCAAAGGTCTGCCGTGGCAAGTTCTCGCCACGGCTAAGGTCAATATTCTCACGCCACTTTTCATTGAGTTCCTTCAATGTGATACGTCCTGAACGATGGATTGTCTTGATTACCCAAATATATTTCTGAATGAGTGACATAGGCTTAATCCTCCCAAATATTCTCCCAACAGTCCTCGCATGAAACGCCTTTCAACGGATTCGCAAAAGCTTTATGTCTATTAGTTTCATGTTCATCTTCTCCCATAAGCCATTTGACATCTATTCCTGCAGGACTTTTTTCAGATATTTCTTTTTCTCTATACCAATCATACTTGTACCAAACATGTGCAGAATGAAGTAGCTCAATAAACTGGCTACGTGAAAGAATAAAGTACCTAAACTTCCATTCTTCATTTACCATATTAACATAAACAAACACATACGGTCCCATTACTTTCTCCTCAAGCAAATCGCGCTTAAGACTATCCTCTATTGTAAATCCTGTTGGAATATTCTTTTGTACACTTGTCTTTACTTGAATAAGAGCCGACACTGGCTTCCATGGATAGTTAGGCGTTTCTTTTATTTCGCTATTAAGACAGACAATATCAATTGATTTGTAATTTTTTATTGTACAATTCGCATTGAAGGCATCCCATCCATTTTGCATAAGCATAGACACAACCATATTCTCTCCCACTGCCCCAAGACGTGCTTTTTCAGGTTGTGTCGACCTTGTACCAAGTGTATTATTTGTACTCATTTTGATTATATTATATAGTTATTATTTCCAATTAAACTCCTCGATTCCAAGTATCTCAAGTCCCAAGTATTTCCATACTTCATTATCAAAGTTTGGTGTATATTTTGCCATTGTGCGTAAGACGGATTCATCTTCTTTACCACGATAAGTATTGTTGAAGGTCAATGCTTTATCCCATATAGAAACTGGGTCTGCGCAAGGGTCTAACTGATAGAATATTGTTCCGATACGCTCTAAATTATATCCCCTTTCTTTACACATATCCAGCGTCAAACTGTGATTGTCCAAAGGGAAGCCATAGAATCCATCGCCAATCCTACCGCATAGTGAAGCAAGACATAAAGCTCCCATTTCGTATCCATCACGTTCTTTTACCAGCACAACATCGCCAGTGAACATTCTACCACCATTGCTGTCATCATAACCTGTGTCTATTCCTGCAAAGATTGAGCGCAATGTGTATCCACGTCCTTCGCAAGAATGTCCGAAATAGTCTTCTACAATGTCAGGATTGTGGTCTTCTTCAAATTCGTCACTCTGTTGCCAGACATATAATCCACAATCATCCCAAAAGAAGAAGTCACCAAAGTCAGCATAACCGAATCTGTCCTTGTCTATAACATAGCGTATACGGATACGAGGACAATCCTTCTTACTTCCAAGTCCTATTTCACCCTTATGCTTGATACAGAGAAATGACAAGATATCCTCGTTAAGCACTCTCGGAATAGACCCATAATAGAGTTTATTTGTTTCTTCCATAATAGTAGTATTATTGATTCAAGTGCAAAGGTACGCATTAGGTGTCTCAATATACGTTACAGGGTAATAAAAGATGGTATAACAAAGAAAAATAAAGCGATAAGCTAAACTACAATTTCTTCATCACTTGCCGCCATGCCGAGCGCAGTCCAGGCGATAGAGGTTCACAGCTTATCATTTCAAGCGTTTGACGCAGTTCATTAAGCAGTTCGGGCCAATAGCGCATTTGCTCGTAGGCAAGCTTGATGCATTGCGCTCTAACGGCATAAGGCGACTTGGGGTCAGTAAGTCGCATCAGACAGTAATCAATAAAATCGGTACGGATGTCTTCTTCGGTATAAGGCTGACGAAGAAGCAGATTGAGCATTAGGCGAAGCTTTGTAGCGTCCTTTTCATTCAAACAGCGGTCAATAAGCTGGTCGTGCTTGGCATATAGCCATTCATTATCAGCCAACGCGAAATGGGTGAATACCCACAACGCATTGGTTGCCACACGGCGGTCGTCGTCCAACGTCAATTGGTATAGCTGCTCCTTAAGACTGTTGTTACGCCCGCCTTGGGTCAAGGCACACAACTCATGGAGCTCGTCTTGGGAAAGGCGGTTGGTGAGGGATTCTTTCATAGCTTTAACTTACAATACCAGTTTCTATCTCGTTTTCTAAATACGAGAATACATATACTGCCCCTTCATAATACAAACCACAATCAGGGTTACACAAGCGTTTGTAGGTTTCTGAAGAATACAGTTCGTCAAGTGCCTTCTTCATATTCCACCCATACTTCTGCATCAGCATCTCAACCAACTCGGTAGAGAGGCATTCTATCTGAAATTGAATATCTTCGCTCATTAACCATTATATAAAGTTAACATCCCAATCGTCCTCCATTCTTCTGACATAACAACATAATATCATCCACAGCATCCTCTATGGATAGAGTATGTTCTGCCGCATAACAATCAATAAGAAAGTCTATCCCCTTGAATCTGCGCAAGTAAGCATACGACTGGGCAAGTGTTAGATTGAAGCGATTAGCAAAAGCACCTACACAGCAATTTACATATTCTATTATATTATGTGTAAAATCCATAGTCTACGATTTTATTGTATTATATAATTATCTAGCCACAAATCTATAAAAATTAATCCAAACCACAAAATGTTTGACCAATTAATCAAACTACAATAAAATAAAAAACTGGGAACAACATAAGTTTCTCGGATATTATGTCTACCTTTGCGATACAGCAAGACAGCAAGTCTGCTCATACATTTTTTATTAACACAAAAAGCTTATGCCTATGAACACTTTAAAAGGTTTACTTATCACAGTAGTGGCAGCACTTCCTGCAACAGCAATGGCACAGTTTGCTCCACGCCATACGCCAGGGATAATGAAAAAACTGCCAGTGGCTATGGAGCATCCAGTCAACGACACTCCTGAGGGCACGCTGCATGATAACATGGCTTATGCCAACACCTACCACTACTATGGCTACGACGGAGAGATTGAGAACGCCGAGAGCCACGCCATCATCACTCGTTATGTAATGACGTCCGACAGCACCATCTGGTGGCACAACCCCATCACAATGCAAGACGGCGGATGGGTGCGTATTGACCATATGGGTGGAGGAAAATATGTGATGCACACTCCACAGTGTATCATAGAAGATGAGGACAATATCGACGAGGAGGGAAACATCTACAAAGCCTTTGCCACTCGTCTGGTGTTAAAGAACTTTGGTGACGGATACTATTACTATCCAGATGTCAACGAGGACGGCCACGCCAACCTCGACCTGTACTTTACCCTTAACGAGGACGGAGAACTAAGACAGGTGAACGACAGCATCGTGAAAGACATGGACGATATGCCTTATGAAGTGCTGGCTCTAAGCAACGCTAATGGAGACTGGTATGGATTCAGCGACGGAGCCATGCGCGTGTGGCGTGTCAACGACCAGCCAACAAAGTTGCCTGAAGGCATTGAACCACAGAGATACGTGCTAACCGATTCTACCCTTAACCAACAAACGGGACGTTTCTCGTTCACACGACAGCTCATAGACATGGCTATACAGGGACAAGACGCCTATCTCGCCGCTCCTGACGGCACGGGATGGATTCACGGCAAGATAACCGACGACGGAAGCATATGCCTGCGCCCACAATACATCGGTCCTGCTAAAATATACGGAAGTCATGTGTGGTTTGAACCTGCCACTTTCCAAATCGACTATGACAACGAGGCTACGGATGACGACGACGAGGAGGAGGATGAGCAGGAGCCATACGAATTGGATTATGAGCTTGCTCCTGAACTTGTGCTGCACAAGACTGCAGACGGGGCTTATGCTGCCGACTACCCTGCCGCGCTGCTCATCAACGCTACAAAAGGACAAGTGCTGTATGCAGCCGACTATCCTGTGCCGTCGCTCACGACATTCACAGAGAAGCCTGCCGTACCTGCAACGCCGAAGATAACGGAGTTCTATCCTTACTATGAGGAAGACGGTTCGGCACTTTTCACTGTGCGCATACCGGTGTACGACCAAAACAAGGAAATGCTCGACCCTACCCTACTGTCGTATGTGGTATACGTAAACGACGACAAGGAGCCTTACACATTCCTGCCGGAAGACTACCAAGCCCTCACCGAACCTATGACCGAATTGTCTTACTGGTTTAACGATGGCTACGACTTCTCAATCACCGACATAGGACACACCATCTATCTCTACGTGGATGCGGAGCGTGTAGGTGTGCAGTCGATATACCGTGGTGCAGGTGAAGAGCGACGTTCTGACATAGGATGGGACGACGGAAGCGTCACAACCGGATTGAAGTCGGCCACCACCACTAAGCGCATCGACAGCATATACGACATTCAGGGAAGAAAGTTGCAGCGTCTCACTCAGGGCGTAAACATTGTGCGCATGACCGACGGCACAACAAAGAAAATCATAAAGCGATAAATTAAAGAAAAACTATTATCTCTTCATCACCTGCCTCCAAGCCGAGTGCAGTCCCAGTGACAGAGATTCGCAATTTATCATCTCAAGCGTTTGGCGCAGTTCATTAAGCAGCCCGGGCCAGTATCTCGTCTGGCTCGTAGGCAAGCTTGATGCACTGCGCCATTATATACCCAAGTCCACTTTCTTGGCAAAATAATCAGACAATACACTCTCAAGATTATTAAGTTACTTAGGAATATTGATGAACGACATCATATGAAGTATGCGCTTCTGTGCAGAATTAAATACAATCTGTTCCATTGTACTTATTATTTAATTATTAGCTCAAAAAATCTATCTCACCGCAAATCTACAACAATTAATACATACCACAAAATGTTTGACCAATTAATCAAACAGCAATAAAATAAAAAAACTCGACAATAGAAACAATGCCTCTATTGCCGAGTTTTTATTTTTGAATTATGAATTTTGAGTTGTGAGTTGTGCGTTTTGAGTTGTGAGTTTTGAGTTGTGAGTTGTGAGTTGTGAGTTGTGAGTTTCGCGCATTTTGAATTTACCAATTATGAATTCCAAATTCAACATTCAAAATTCAACATCGGCGCAGCCGACAATTCAAAACTCAAAATTCAAAATTCTACATAGCTGTAGCCGCTACCAGCCATCCGTAAACGCAGCTGCATACACCGAAGAGGAGCACGCCTGCTGTGCAGAGAGCGAGGGCTGTGCGTGTAGCGCAGTCGCTCTGGAATGTGGGGAGCGGAGTATCTGTCTTGTTGATGTACATACACTTCACAATCTTCAAGTAGTAGTAGAGTGACGGTACGGTGTTGACCAATGCCAGGAACACTACTGCGTAGGCGATATTTGAACCCTGCTGGGCTGCTGCCATGAACACGAAGAACTTACAGAACATACCAGCGAATGGAGGAATACCTGCCAAAGAGAAAAGAGCGAGAGTGAGGAGGAACGAAAGCTTAGGGTTGGTGGTGTAGAAACCATCGAACACCGACATCTCTGTGTTGCCCTTGCCACGTGTCTCAACAACGTTGATGACGGTGAACACAGCCATGTTGGCTGCAACGTAGATAAGCACGTAGTACATCAAGGCAGTAAGGCCCATTGTCTCGTTGCCTACGGCTGCAAGCATGATGTAGCCCGCCTGCGAGATAGAGCTGAATGCCATGAATCGCTTGAGCTCTGTCTGACGAAGAGCGAAGAGGTTGGCGATGGTGATGGTGAGCACGATGACGATGTACATCAAGGTCTCGTAGTATTCTACCATCGGACCAAACACCTTCAGCAAGATTGTCATCAAGGCGAAGGCAGCAGCACCCTTAGATACAACGCTCAGATAACCTGTCACGGCTGTAGGCGCACCCTGATATGTATCAGCTGTCCAGAAGTGGAAAGGCACAAGAGAAATCTTGAAACCAAGACCGCTGAAGAAGAACACCAGACCCATGATTGTCAATGGGCTTGCGCTGATCTTGGCAGCCATATCGTCGAAGTAGAGTGTGCCACATGCACCATAGAGGAACGAGATGCCATAGAGCATAACGCCGCTTGAGAATGTGGCGGTGAGGACAAACTTGGCAGCTCCCTCAGCCGACTCTTTCTTGTACTTGTCGAATGCCACGAGGCAAGCCATAGGTACAGAAGCCATTTCCAGACCGAGGAAGAACATGAGGAAATGTCCTGATGAAATCATCATATACATACCAAGCAATGTAGAGATAATGAGCTCGTAGAACTCACCCTCCTTGCGCAGCACATCCTCGCGCTCAATCCACGACTGAGCCATAACCACAACGATGAATGCACCGGCTGTAAGGATAACCTTCATCACCTGGACTGCTGCTGTTGCTGTATAGAGTCCTGCAAAAGCCTCTGCAGGCTGGGCTGTGAAGCATAATACCACCTGAGCTACCAACAAAACGCATGTCAGCATGCTCAATGTAGCGTGTTTCTTCTCGCCCTTCATGAAGAGGTCGGCGAGGAATACTATCACGAGGATTGCCATAAGGCCAGCCTCGGGTATCATATTAAAAAACTGACTATAATCCATTTTTTACTGCTGAACTTGTTATTAAAGTGTTGGAATTACGCTAAGGATAGGTGCTACGGCATCGTTGATGACATGGCTTGCCCAGATTGGGAACGAACCAAGACCTGCAACACAGAAGATGAGGCAGCATACAGCGAAACGCTCGTCCCATGTGGCATCGGTAAGCTCCTCGAAGTGTGGGTTCTTCACCTTGTTGAAGAGGATGAAGCCTACAGTACGGAGGATGTACACGGCTGTCACAACGATTGATGTGATGGCGATGATGGTACAGCAACGGTGGAATGTATCGGCATTCTCGAATGAACCGTTGAAGATTGTCATCTCGGCGATGAAGCCTGAGAAGCCCGGAAGACCAAGGTTGGCAAGACCAGCTATCACATAACCTACTGAGAGGAACGGCATAATCTTCATCAAACCGCCAAGCTCACGGATGTCACGTGTATGTGTACGACCGTAAATCATACCGATGAGGGCGAAGAAGAGGGCTGTCATCAAACCGTGAGAGAGCATCTGAAGGATAGCACCGGTGCAAGACACGCGGGTCATCATCAGGAGAGCGAAGAGCACCAGACCACAGTGTGAAACTGAAGAGTAAGCGTTGATGAACTTCAAGTCAGTCTGTACACAAGCAGAGAATGCACCGTAAACTACTGAGATAGTGGTGAGGATAAGGAATATCCAAGCCAAATCGTGAGCAGCCTGTGGCAAGAGGAACATGGCGATGCGGAAGCAACCGTAGCCACCAAGCTTCATAAGCACACCAGCGTGGAGCATTGACACAGATGTAGGGGCACAACCGTGACCGATAGGAGACCATGTGTGGAACGGGAACAGAGCACCAAGTACACCGAAACCGATAAACACAAATGGGAACAACACGTTCTGAACTGCTGCTGGGATGTGGTTGTTATGGGCAATCTCAAGGATGCTCATTGTAGAGGCACCGTTGAAGAAGTAGATGCCTACCAAGCCGAGAATGATGAGGGCAGAACCGCCCATAAGCATCAACGTAAGCTTCATGGCTGCATACTCCTTGCGACCAGAACCCCAGAAACCAATCAAGAGGTACATAGGGATGAGGGCAACCTCATAGAACATGAACATGGTGAAGAGGTCGATCGAGATGAAGAAACCGTAAACACCAGTTGAAAGCAATGTGAACCACATGAAGAACTCCTTGGTAAGCGGCTTGAGCTTCCACGAAGCAAATGTACCTGTGAACACGATGATGCTCGAAAGCAGAAGCATCACAACGGAAATGCCGTCAACACCCACCTCATAGTTGATGTGGAGTGCAGGGAACCATTCCGTAGTGGCGCGGAGAATCATCTCCTCGGTGTTGCCTGCTGCACGCTCACCGATGAAGTGGAGTGTGAGCCATACGCTCAATGCCAAAAGGCAGGATGAACCGGCAACCATCACACCACGCACCTGATTGACGTTGCGGGCGATCCAAAGACCGAGCAACATCAGGACAGGGATTACTACGAATAAACTTAATATATTCATATTTTAATTATAAGCAAAGTAATAATAATGTTAAAGCTACCGTACCAGTAAGGAACCAAACGGCATACTGGCGAACGTCGCCGCTCTGCCAAGGACGGATGGTCTCGCCTGCCTCGTTGGCACCCCAAGCAGAGAAGTCGATAAGACCGTTGATGATCTTCTCGTCAATCCACTGTGCCGTACGGCTGACGTAGCGGAACAGAATCTTGTGTGTGACGTACTGATAAACCTCATCCATGTAGAAGCGCTTGTAAGCCCAACGATGCAGACGCGGGAATGTAGCGTACATCTTGTCTGCGATAGGCTGCTTCTCACCTTTATATATATAGGTGGCGAGGGCTATCGAAAGGATTGCAATCACGGTTGATGTGGCTGCTACCTGAGGGTCGAAGTGAACGGTGTAGGCTGTACCTGCCGCACTCACAATAGAGCCGAAGCTTGCCCAGCTCCAGTCGCAGAAGCCTCCGAGTGTGGTGAATACACCTACACCTACGGTGATGATGCTCAGGAATACGAGTGGGAAGGTCATTGCTGTAGGTGCCTCGTGCGGAGTGTGTTGGGCGTGAAGCTCCTTGTTCTCTGTACCCCAGAAGATGCCGTAGTAGAGACGGAACATATAGAATGCTGTCATGGCGGCAACTCCTGTCATCCACCAACCGCATACTGGAGAATACTCGAAGCAAGCGGTGATAATCTCGTCCTTAGAGCTGAAGCCCGAGAAGAACGGAATACCCGCAATGGCGAGACATGAGATGAGGAATGTGATGTGGGTGATAGGCATGTACTTGCGCAAGCCACCCATTGTAGACATCTCGTTTGAGTGAACAGCGTGGATGATGCAACCTGCGCCGAGGAACAAACAAGCCTTGAACATGGCGTGTGTGAACAAGTGGAACATTGAAGCCATGTAGCCAAGCTGAGCATGATTGTCGAGAGCTGCTCCGTGATGACCAGGGAGACATACGCCGAGGGCTACCATCATAAATGCAATCTGAGAGATTGTAGAGAAGGCAAGCACACGCTTGATGTCGCTCTGTGCACATGCTACAGCAGCAGCATAGAAGGCGGTGAATGCACCTACAATAACCACTACCTCAAGGGCCTGAGGAGCATACTCAATCCATACTGGGAAGAGACGTGCAATCTGGAACACACCGGCAACCACCATGGTAGCAGCGTGGATAAGAGCTGATACTGGAGTTGGACCCTCCATAGCATCTGGCAACCAGATGTGCAACGGGAACATGGCCGACTTACCAGCACCACCGATGAACATAAGCACAAGGGCTGTAGGCAGAATCATGCCGCCTGCTACAAGTGCGCGTGCGTTGTCGGCAACGGTGAAGGCAGCTGCGCCTGCGCCGTAGGTAATCTCGGTGCCTGTGAACGAGAAGTTGTAGCTTCCTGTGTAGTAACCGAAGATGAGGATACCGATAAGGAAGAACATATCGGCAAAACGGGTCACGATGAACGCCTTCTTAGAAGCGTGTACGGCTGCACCAAGTGTGTAGTAGAAGCCAATGAGCAGGTAAGAGCTTACGCCCACAAGCTCCCAGAACATATACATCTGGAAGATGTTGGTGGCGAGCACCAGTCCGAGCATTGACATAGTGAAGAGAGAGAGGAAAGCGTAGTAGCGCTGGAATCCCTTCTCACCGTGCATGTAGCCGAATGAGTAGATGTGAACCATGAGGCTGACCGTAGAGATGACGATGAGCATCATCACCGAGATTGGGTCGAGCAGGATGCCGAGGTCGAAGTGCAGATGGCCCAGTGGCAACCATGTCACGTTGTAAGGGACGAAAGTTGCAAAGGTGCCGTCGGCAAGACGGTCGGCTGAGAAATACTTGAACGCTGTGAAGTAGCTCAACACAGTAACCAATCCAAGCGAACTGGTACCGATGAGTCCGGCTACCTTGTGCGACCAGGCATACTTCTTATTCACGAATTCTGGCAGACCGATAACCAGGAAGCTGATCAGCGGCAACAGAAGAATCCATATTGAATATGTAAAATCCATAATCTAAAATTAATATTTCATGTTTTCAATACTGTTCACCTGATCGCTGTGGAAATTGCGGTAAACGTTGATAATAATCGCGATAGCTACGGCACTCTCGGCAGCGCTCACACCGATAGAGAAGAGGGTCATGAAGAATCCCTCAAACTCACCTGGGAAGAGCAGGCGGTTGAATGCCGCAAAGTTCAAGTCGACAGCGTTGAGCACGAGCTCTATTGAGACGAGCATTGCTATCAGGTTGCGGCGGGTGATGAAACCAAACACGCCGATGAAGAACAGAAGTGCGCTAAGCACGAAATAACATTCTACTGGTATCATAATTACTTGTCCTCCTTTTCTTTACGTGCTACAACGATTGCGCCTACGATACATGCCAGAAGGAATACTGAGATGAACTCGAAGGGCAATACATACTGATACTTCTCTGAGCCGAGGAGAGCCTCACCAATGGTCTGCATTGGAACCTCCTTACCCTCAACAGCGAGAGTCAAGAAGCCGTTCTTGAGCTGGACGCCAGCCACTGTAAGCAAACCTACGATGCAGAGCAATGCACCCGAGAGAGCGCGGCTACCCTTAACGTGCTCAACCAAGCCCTGAAGGGTGCGCTTGCTCACGAGCTGCACGGCGAAGATATACATCATCACCATACCACCGGCGTAAACGCTAATCTGGGCTGCACCAAGATAGGTGTAGTCGAGCAGGAAATAGAGACCTGCCACTCCAAGGAGCACGAAAAGCAGGAATGTGATAGAACGCATGATGCGCTTTGTCATCACGCACATGACAGCTGAGCCAAGGATGACCACTGCCAAGATGCAAAACATTACTAAACTTGCCATTGTTTTCTTACTCCTTATTTGGTTTTAGTGTTAAATGTTCCGATTTCGAAGTCGGCACCACCGTCGATGAGGTTGGGCAGTGAGCCTCCCTTGTAGTCCTCCTTGTCGAGGTGAAGCACAAGTGCCTCGCGGTCGAACACTGAGTTCTCGAAATCGTTGACAAACTTGATGGCACCGAAGTTACAAGCATTGACGCAAAGCTCGCAGAACATGCAGTCGCCAAGGTCGTACTGGTAGTCGACAAGCTGTTTCTTCTTTTTGCCAGTCTCCGGGTTCTCCACCATCTGCGATACAATCTTGATGGTGCCGTTCGGGCAAGCCTTCTCGCAAAGCGTACAAGCAGTACACTTCACCGCTCCGTTCTCGTCGCGGTTCATCACAAGGCGTCCGCGGTGGCGGGCAGCAATGTGAAGCGTGGTCTTGCGGTTCTCGGGATACTGCTCAGTGCTCTTAGGTGTGAAGTACTCCTTCCAGGTGGTCTTCATACCTACAGCGAGAGTCTTCACAGCAGCTCCGATTTCTCCGAAATATGATTTTTTGTTTTCTTCCATTGTTTATTATTATTAAGAATTCAGAAGTGAGAAGTTATCGTTCCCTTTGGTCACTTGTAGTTAAGCCATAACCTTTTTTCCATATCAATCAGTACATTTGGCTTAACTCCTTAACTTCTTTACTCCTTAACTTCTAATTAAAAGTGCCAACCGAATGCCACAACTACTGTCATGAGAATCAAGTTGATGAGACACAAAGGCATGAGGTATTTCCACTCAAGCTTCAAGATCTGGTCGATACGCAGACGTGGGAATGTCCAGCGCACCCACATGAGCAGCCATACAACGGCGAATGTCTTGCCGAGGAACCAAACGATGCCTGGGATGAAGTTGAGGATGCCGTCAACAGCCTCTACGCCGATGTTGAACGGAGCCCAACCGCCAAGGAATACTGTGGTGGCGATGCCTGAAACTACGAAGAGGTTAAGATACTCGGCAAGGTAGTAGAAGCCGAATCCCATACCCGAATACTCTGTGTGATAGCCAGCGGTAAGCTCTGACTCAGCCTCAGCCAAGTCGAACGGGCCACGGTTAGCCTCGGCATTACCTGCCACGAGGAACACGAGGAAGGCGATGATGGCCGGAATGTGTCCCTTGAAGATGAGCCAGCCGAAAGCACCGGTCTGAGCCTCAACGATGCCGCTAACCTGCATTGTGCCAGTCAAGACAACGGCTGTGATAAGGCAGAGGGCGAGAGACATCTCGTAAGAGATGAGCTGCACGGCACCACGCATAGCCGAAACCACAGAGTACTTATTGTTGGAACCCCAACCTGCCATGAAGATACCCACGATGCCGATGCTTGAGATAGCCGACATGAGGAATACGCCAACGTTGAAGTCGAGCACCTCGGCACCATTGTTCCAAGGCAGGAACGAGAATGTGCCTACAGAGGCGATAATCACGAGGAACGGAGCGACGTAGTAGAGCACCTTGTCGGCACCGTCTACAGAGAAGATCTCCTTGATGAGCATCTTCAGTACGTCGGCAAACACCTGGAACACGCCCCAAGGACCTACACGCATCGGGCCAAGACGGCACTGGAAGTAGGCGCAGACCTTACGCTCCATGAAGATCAAGATGATGGCGAGGATGGCATAGCCAGCAAGGATGCAGACACCAACCAGGATACACTCGATCAGTATTGTCCAGAAATCTCCAAGACCACAGGTCACTGAGAGGAGATTGTGGAACCAGTTTGTTACTATACTAAAGTCAAACATTTTGTTTAAATTTTGATTTGTGAGTTTTGAGTTTTGAGTTGTGAATTGTGAGTTTTGAGTTTTGAGTTTTGAATTATTGTGGCAAGCCACAATTTTGAATTGTAAGTTGTGAATTATGAATTCAACATTCTAATTCAACATTCAAAATTCTTAACTCTTCATCGGCGAAGCCGACAATTCAAAATTCAACATTCAAAATTCAACATTCCTTTTATCGGTCGATGTCTGGAATTACGAAGTCGATAGCTGCACCTGTAGTGATCAAGTCGGCAATCTTCTGTCCACGAAGCATCGGATCGAGAGCACCAGTAAGGGTCAAGCCCATCGGACGCATCTTCATACGGTAAGGACTCTTGTCGCCCTTAGAGTCGAGATAAACACCAAACTCGCCGCTGGCTCCCTCTACAGAGAAGTACCACTGTCCCTCGGGCACCTTGATGATAGGCTTCTGCTTGATGTAGAAGTCGCCCTCCGGGATATTGTCGATGAGCTGCTCGATAATGTTAAGGCTCTGATAAAGCTCCTTGATGTGGCAGTAGTAGCGATCCATTGAGTCGCAACCGGTCATTGTGATTTCCTCCCACTGCACCTTGTCGTAGAGGTCGTATGGATGACGCTTACGGGTATCGTTCTTCCAACCGGCAGCACGTCCGGCAGGACCTGTCACACCGTAGTTGATACAATCCTCAAGACCCATAGGACCAACGCCTACAAGACGGTTGTGTGTAATCACGTTGTCGCCGAATACGTCGAGATACTCCTGAATCATCGGGCGCAGATACTTGCAGAGCTTCTTTGTGTTCTCCACAAACTTCGGGTCGATGTCGGCCTGGAGTCCGCCGATGCGGTAGTAGTTCTGGATAAGGCGTCCGCCTGTTGTCTCCTCCATAACGTTGAGCACATGCTCACGGTCGCGCATACAGTAGAGGAATGCAGTCAAGGCACCCAAGTCCTGTGCGGTACAACCGAGGTAGAGCAAGTGGCTGTCGATACGCTGGAGCTCGTCCATGATGGTACGGATGTAGTGGATGCGGTCGCTGAGCTCAATGCCCATACCCTCCTCTATCACGCCTACAAGAGCATGACGGTGCATCATAGCCGAGAGATAGTTCAAGCGGTCGGTCAAGGCGAGAGTCTGCGGATAGGTCATTCCCTCCCACATCTTCTCGATACCGCGGTGGATATAGCCGAGGTGAGGATAGATGCGCTTCACCTTCTCGCCGTCGAGCACAGTCTGCAAGCGGAGCACACCGTGGGTAGACGGGTGGTTAGGACCAATATTCACCACGAAGTCCTCATCGTCGAACAGACGCTTCTTGGTAGCTACCAAGTGGCCGTCGGCATTGAGTGAGTATTCTACGGTGAAGTCGCTCTCAGGCTCGTCGGTCAATGGGAACTGGTTTGCCTCAGGACTCATGTCGAAGTCCTTGCGCAAAGGATAGCCATTGAAGTCGGTGCGGAGGAAGAGGCGGCGCATGTCTGGGTGGCCAAGGAACTTGATGCCTACGAAGTCGAACACCTCGCGCTCAAGCAATTCAGCCGACTTCCACAGATTAACTACTGTAGGGATAACGTCGCTGCCGTCAACCTTCTTGGCGATGGTCTTAACAGAGCAACGCTCGTTGTTGTCGGTATTCTCAAGAATGTAGATACATCCGTAGCCTTCCTCGCCGAAGTCCTCGCCGATGATGGTAACAAGGTAGTCGAAATGTTTCTGATTCTTCAGTTTCGACATCTCACTCGCGAAATTGTCGAATGAGAGTTCAATGTTTTCAAGTTTCATATCTTATACCTTATTATATTAATCAGTTAGACCTTTCTTTGCATCGAAGCCCTCAGGAACGTTGTTCACAACGATTGTCTCGCGCTTCTTCTCGCCAGCAAGAGCCTCGTTGCTCAAGCCGTGGAGTCCGCCCTTCGACATTGAGAGTGCCTTCTCCTCGCTGTTCATCTTGTGGTTGGCACCACCGAAGAACTTTTCTACCTTCACCTTGCGCTGAAGCTGCATCATACCATAGAGGATAGCCTCTGGACGTGGAGGACAGCCCGGAACGTAAACGTCTACCGGAACAATCTCCGAGATACCGCGCACCACATTGTAGGAATTCTTGAACGGACCGCCAGAGATGGCGCAACCGCCTACAGCAACAACATACTTAGGCTCGGCCATCTCGTCGTAGAGACGCTTGAAGACTGGAGCCATCTTGTTGGTGATGGTACCAGCGCACATGATGAGGTCGGCTTGGCGTGGAGAGTTACGTGTAACCTCGAAGCCAAAGCGTGAGAAGTCGTAACGGGCGCAGCCCACTGCCATGAACTCAATACCGCAGCATGATGTACCGAATGTTAATGACCACAGAGAGTTGGAACGTCCCCAGTTGATGGCCTGGTCGAGCGAGCCAACAATTACATTGACGCCTCCCTCTTTGAGTTCGTCTACGATTTTCTCAAGGCCCTCATTGTCCTTGAACTCATCGTAAGGGATACTCTTGATAACAGGTTTTCTTACTTCCATTCCAACGCTCCTTTCCGCCATGCGTAAGCAAGGCCAAATACCAATACCAGCATGAAGAAACCTACGCTCGCAAGCGCCATGGCTCCAAACTGCTTGACTACTACTGCCCATGGGTAGAGGAAGAGTGTCTCAATGTCGAACATCAGGAAAAGGATGGCAAAGAGGTAGTAGCCCACGTGCACTGGAATCCAAGAGGTTCCGCGCGTAGGAATACCACACTCAAAAGGCTGACCCTTAACCGGGTTGTACGAACGGGGACCTACGAGTTTTGCAACTACGTATGCACCTACCACCAATACAACAGCCGTCAAGATGACTGTGATTAATAAGATAAAATCCATAAAATTTATTAAAACAATTTGTTTTCTTTCTACGTAGAATACCGCTAAGTATTCGAATTGCAATTTTCAGTTTGCAAAGTTAGTAATAAATATTGGAATGTTGGGGAAAATCAAGAAAAAATCATAATAAGAATGAAATAAAATGTAAACATATTTATCAATATAAAACAGACTATACAAGAGGTTATGACACACTATTCCCTTCACACGACACTATTTGTACGCAAATATTTGCCAAAACAGATAAAAATGATTAGATTTGCAGAATGTTTATAGTAATATTGTTTATATTCCTTGGTATAGCCGTGGGCTACACTCTACGCACAAGGAGCGTTTTCTTGGCCCGTCTAAAGACCATCAACATCTGGAACTCTAAAATCACAACATGGCTCATCTGGCTCCTACTCTTTATGCTTGGCATCGAGGTTGGCAGCAACAAGCAGCTCATCTCTGCTCTGCCCACCCTGGGCATAGAAGCCATGGTATTGTCGGTATTCGCCACATTGGGCAGCTGTGCCTTAGCATGGGCATTGTGGAAAACTGCTAAGGGAGGAAACGAGCGATGAAAGGAAGCGTTATCGTAGTGGGATTTTTCGTACTTGGCGTACTTGCCGGACGCAGCGGTAGCATGCCGGCATGGGTTCTCAACAGTACCACCAGCTTTGTGGCCCTGTGTGCTCTGTTGCTTTGCGTAGGCATTGGCATTGGTCTCAACCCCGACATGAAGAACGACATCAAGAGCCTCAGCCCCCGCCTTGCCCTTCTGCCCGTAGCCACCATACTCGGCTCGTGGATGGGAGCCATGGCGGCCTATCTGCTCATGAGCAACGATGTTTGCTCCATTCTGCACCACCGCAGCCTTACCGACTGCCTTGCTATCGACAGCGGCTTTGCCTACTATTCGCTGTCGAGCATCTTCATAACCGAATATCGTGGAGCCGAGCTTGGCACCATAGCCTTGCTTGCCAACATCATACGCGAGATGATTACCCTCTTGCTTGCCCCGCTTATTGCCAAGCGGTTCGGACCATTGGCCCCCATTTCGTCGGGTGGCGCCACAACCATGGACACCACCCTACCCATCATCACCCAGTCGGTAGGCCAGCGCTACGTGGCACTAAGCATCTACCACGGATTCGTAACCGACTTCACCGTGCCGTTCCTCGTCACTATGTGGTGCACAATTTAAAACAGGAAACATCCGTTTAGCTTAATAAATTCTCTTTCCATTAAAACATGTTATGCTGAGCGAAATTGCAGCCAAGATTGCTCCCACCATGCACACGCCCATCCATCCCTCATGCGTCCAAGCCAATCCAGCACAATAGGTGCCAAAAGAGCCGCCTATAAAATATGTGGTCATGAAGATGGTGTTGGCCCTGTTGGAGGCTTGAGGCATCTCCTGAATGCAGCCACTCTGATTGCTTAGTTGCAGACATTGCAAGCCTATGTCCACCAAGATGATAGCCACCACAAGCCCTATGAAGGTATCGCCAAACAGATAGGCCGTAGCCCACGCCACAAGCTGCAAGCAGGCTCCATATATGCTCATCTTTCTTATGCCCCATTGGTTAACGAGCTTGCCCACACCGCTTGCCGCAATGGCTCCAGCAATGCCGCACAATCCTAACGTTCCTACCATCTCGCTACCCGAGAAGAATGGAGCCTGAGCCAACCGAAAGGCGAGGCACGACCAAATGGCCATCATGCTGCCAAAGCTGAAGGCGGCACGTACGGCATAAAGGCGAATACGCCCATTGCTCTTCACAATATTAAATACGCTGGCCATCAAGCCACCATACGTGCCCACATAGTTGCTCTTTATCTGTGGCATAATCTTGAGCGTAAGGGCCATGCACAGCACCATCACAAGAGCCGCTATGAAGAACATTTCGCGCCAGCCAAGCCATTCGCCAACATAACCACTAACCACTCTCGAAGCAAGAATACCCGTAAGCAGTCCCGACAGAACCACGCCCATATTCCTGCTTTTGTTCTCCTTTTTGGAGTATTGTCCTGCTATAGGTATGAAAAACTGCGGTATTACGGAGCAAGCTCCCAATAGCAGGGAGGCTCCCCAAATCATCCACACCTTGCTGGCAACGGCAATAACTACGGCCATAATGGCTGCCACCGTCATGTTCACAACAATTATGCGTCGGCGCGAGTAGAGGTCGCCCATCGGAATAAGAAAGCACAAACCAAGCGCATAGCCTATCTGTGTGACAACGGTTATAAGGTTTGCCTCATGTTGGCTCACCCCCATGTCGTAGCGTATCATCTCCAGAAGAGGCTGGTTGTAGTAGCAATTTGCCACGGTTAATCCCGCAATAACAGCCATTGTAAGCAACAAACCGCGCTCTATGCCTTCATTTTCTTTCAGTTGTTTCATTTCTTTCTTATGCCAATTATCTTATTAATTTATCCATATGGATTGTACGTGATTGCAAAATTACGAAATAAAAACATATAATCAAAAAATATAGTCCTTCAGAAAGACAATTCAACCACAGTATTTGTTCTCTTTCTTATAGTCTAAATATCACTTATGGGAGCAATTATATGTCACCTATTAGGGGTCAACAATATGTCACTTATGGGGGTACGTTTATATGTCACTCTTTGAAAGACAAGGGGTTAGGCTACCTATTTTATTAGAAATATCCTAAAAAATTTGGTGCATTCTTAGCAAATTACTACTTTTGCAAAAAACATTAAGAATATGGTAAATATCAAACTTTTCGATCCTATGACAATGGACAGCAATACGCTTCCAAATGTAGCTGGTAATTACGTTTTCCTTTAACGCAAAGGAAGTCATTTACCTAAAGTAGACATTGAGCCCCAAATACCAGAAGTCACTTTAGATGGTAACACTTATCAAGCAATATATACAGGTATTGCAAGTAAGAGTCTCAGAAAGAGGGACTACCGCAATCACTTTGTGGACAATGACGCAAGTCGTTCAACTTTGAGAAAATCGATAGGTAGCCTTTTCGGGTATGATTTAATACTACGAAAAGAGAGCGATACGAAACATAAGAGATTCCAACCGGCTGATGAAGAAAAGTTGACAGAATGGATGATGAGCAACCTACTACTTGCCTTTGTTGAAAATGCTGCCCCAAAGCCGTTGGAAGAAAAACTTATCGCAGAGCTAAATCCGCCTCTAAACCTTGAAAAAAACCACAACATGGTGAATAAAGAGTTTAGAGCTTTGTTAAGTAAGTTGAGATGCAGACCGGTTATTAGATCAACAGAACGATGAATCATTCACTATTGAATGGCAAAAAGCTGTTGCAGATTATATAAAGGAGATATAGTTATGAACCTCTACCAAGTAGAAATAACAACAGACGCAGACTTCGTTACCATAACTGTGAATGCAGATGATGAAAACGAAGCTATTTCAATCGGAGTCGGTATGTTTGATGCAGGACAATTAGACACAGTAGGCTCTTCTATTGTTAATATCGCAGCATTTCCGGCTTGCATGTAATTTCTACTTTTAATTCTTGCCCTATTCAGATAAATACTTTATCTTTGCACCAGCAGAACTCGTTTGCATCCCGTTTGACCTGCAAGCGAGTAATTTTTTATATCTGATTCAGAACCAAGAACTATTCAAGAACAATTGAGTATTCTCAATAATAAGGGGTGTGCCCCAAACTCGTGTTCAGAAACTCTTACCTCCTACAAAGTATTGTTCTCCTAATCTTATAGACTTGCATATTTGGGGTTATTAAAATCTTCCCGAATTTAGATATAATTTGTGACTTAGAGCACGTAGATACAAGATTTCTTGTATGTCGGTCTTGACACTTTAACGCAAAGAGCGAACACTCGGAGATATTAATTTTAGTTTTTTATTCCATATGATTTATAATTCGGAGATTTTATATAAATTTGCAAAAACTTTGATTTCAAGTACTCACATAAATACATAGTTCATTATGAAGTTAAAAGCATTCCCCAACCCGAAAGATTATAAGACCCTTGCCATGACGGTAGGCATGGTCCTGTATTCCGCGATGTGCAGCGCCCAGAGCGTGGCCGTTTACGGTGACTCCGTATCGGTAACCCTAACCGAGGCTGGCACCCTGCGCGAGACCCTTATCGACCACGATGTGTCGTTCAACACCGTAAAACAGCTGCGTTTGGCCGGCCCTTTCAACTCAGAAGAGTTGAAGTTTTTTGTAGAGAAGACCATCAGCGGCCTCGAGACTATTGACATGCTCGATGCCGTGCCCATGCCAGACGAACAGAGCTATGACAAGATAGACAGCGGAGGCGAAGTGGGGGCCACCATCACATGTGTCTTCTCAAACAAACACACCACTGAGTACACTGGGCATGTCAGCGGCAATCTTTTCGTCTATATCCGTGACCTTTACAATATGTACACCGACGATCTTTCCGGTGTCTTCTCCAACTACCCAAACCTGCAGACCCTCATTCTGCCTAAGACCACTACTCGTGTGGGCATGTACCTTGCAAACGGATGCGAAAATCTGAAGAATGTAGTCCTGCCCACCACCGTTGACGAGGTGGGCGAATCGGCGTTCGCCTCCTGCAGATCACTTACCCACATAACTGGACTGAAACCGAAGGTAGTGGAGCCTTCCGCATTTGACGGAACATCGCTGTCAGCATTCGACTGGAGTCGGCTGGAACGGTTGGTGGAAAACGGACTGTACAACTATGCCGGACGTTTCGGCAAAGGCAACGCCTTTAACAATACCCAACTGACAAGCGCTGACGTGAGCCGCCTTGACACCATACCGGCATACTCCTTCAGAGGCTGCAAACAGTTAACCGATGTCATATTATCAGACCGCCAGACCTACCTTGGTGCATACGCCTTTAAGGACACCAAAATAAAGATGGACGGCTACACCCACATGCCGTCTCTAACATTTGTCGGTGAAGGATGTTTCGACGGCACCCCGTTCCAGGAGAACCAGTTCAAAACATCACCCATTGCTTATTTAGACAAATACGCCCTCCGTTTCAAGCATGACGGTAAGACCAGCTACACCGTCAAGGACGGTACCATGATGCTTTGCGACGGCTTTTCGCTAACCAATCGCTACCAAAGCGCAGAGTTTGACATGGCATTACCATCCTCATTAAAGTACATCGGCTATGCAGCTTTCGAAAACACCAGCCTGACCACATGCAAGCTTCCAGACGGGCTTGAACACATCGGATATAATGCTTTCAAGAACTGCCATCTGAAAACACTCACATTGCCACAAGCATTGAAACATATAGGCGAGGAGGCCTTCACCGGAACCAATGTGGAAAGACTTGTCATCCCCGATACCGACTGCGACTATGGCACGAATCTTTACTACGGTCCGTTTAAGGGCATGAAGAAACTCACCAAGGTAGACTACAACTATAACGGGCCGAGTAAAATCTCTTTCTGGGGCTGTGATGCCCTAACCATTGTGAACGTAGGGGCAAACGTGGAGCGTGTGCCGGAAAACTTCTGTTATGAATGTGGCCACCTCACCCGTGTCACGATAGCCGAACATGCCGCCGGCACGCCGTTCCATATAAGCAAGAGTGCGTTCAGCAGATGCACCTCGTTGTCAAAGATAACATTTCCTTCCACCACCGACAGTATCGGTATAGACGCTTTCTATGTTTGCAATATAGAAGAAGTAAACCTCCCTGCCAGTGTGAAATATATTGGCTACAACGCCTTTTACAGTTGCCCGGTAAAACGACTCATCATTCCGGAGAGCATCGAGTATATTGACAACTACGCCTTTGACAGCGGTCTACAGCACATCACCTACAACGCCATCAATGCGCCTGTCTTCAGACTGCCTATAGAAGACATCACGTCCATAACCATAGGGCCGAAGGTGGAGTACATACCTGAGAAACAGTTTGCCTACTGTTCCAAATTGGCCACGCTGAAGTTTGAAAAACGCAACGACCATTCGGCTGGGCTCGTCATCGGAAAAAGCGCCTTCACTAATGCTGGCGCACTGACGCGCTTAGAACTGCCCGAGGGCACCACCCGTCTGGAGTCTGGCGCCTTCACTATGGCCCCGAAACTGAAAGTTGTCTCGCTACCCTCCACCCTCACGTCCATACACTATACAGCATTCGGCGATTCAAGGTTCGGCGGATGCGGTCTTGATTCCATTTACTGCTACATACCCTTCAGCGAGGACATCTTCGACCTCAGTACAACCAAGACGCCCCGTCCGAGCAGACTCATCGGTGAGAAAGCCGACGGCTCTACCGTGCTGTGCGTCCTACCACAGTACTATGACGACTACCGCCAGTCGCGATATTGGAGCAGCTGCAACTGCAAGATTGAGACTATGCCCAAGGACATGATACCTAACGGCATCATCCTACCCACCATACCGGACGACAGCGTGCCGCTGACACCCGACAATATAGCCACCATATACGATTCCACAGGTCGGCGCCAGAATGCCCTGACACGCGGTCTCAACATTGTCCGCACCAAGGACGGGCGCACCGTGAAAGTTCTGCGAAAAGAATAAGCAGCCCGAAGGAAGTCAAAACTCTAAATATAAATAACTAAAACTCGTTGTACGTTCTTGTGTGTATGTACAACGAGTTTTTTTCATGAAAATGAACCTTGAAAACTATTTATATGGCATTGCCCCATACTATTGTATAATTTGTTGACTGAACTCATGTCAAGATGATACACAATGCTGGAAACAATACGGACTGGGTTGTTTTCCACAATATTTTCATTAATTCGTTGCGGAAAAGAACCATTGGCTAGTAGTGTAAGAACGAAATGTATTGGCGAGATTATGGGTTGGGTTAAAACCAACCCATCTCAAAAGGGACTCAGTTGAACTGACACCCTTTTGGTTAAGCTTTTCGTAACTACAGAAATGAAGTGTATATTGGCAATCAATTCTGTGAGTTCCGTGGGAACTACCAACAAAGGAACATAATTATGGGAGGATTATCAGTAACTGAGGATTAAATAATTATGGATTCTCTTGGAGAATACAAGGATAAATTGTATTTTTGTCAAAAAGAAAAGCAACGATTATGAAATACTTAGACCCCAAGGCAGACCTCACAGAAATCAATTCCAACACGCAAGAGATTCCTACCGACCTGCTTAACAATCCAGAGATAGAAACAGCCGTCGAGGAACTTAAGATTTCCGGCTTTACAGAAGCCGAACTCCGGGCCTACGACAAGTTCTGGGACTCTGTAAGTGTTGAAAGAACCCTCTTGGATGACAGATACCAGAAAGGTAAGGAAGAAGGCATGGAAGAAGGTTACATTTTTTTCGAGAAGAGCAAGGCTATGGCTTATGAAAGAACCGCAAGAATGTAGAAAAGCTGTGTCGCGTTTCGCGACAGTGGTTCGAATCGTTCAGCGTTATGTTTAGGAAATCCTTAATGACCTTAATGACTAATGACCTTAATGACCACGAACAAAACACGGAACCAAGAATGCTGGCTTTAACGCAAAAAAATATATAATTTGACAGAAACAATTAATACAATCTATGGGTACAGAGAGAATTATAAACGCTGGAGACAAAACAAGAGCTTCGAATATCGAGATATTAAGGATTATAGCAATGTTCTTCATTTTGTTCATCCATGCCAATTTTTGGTCTTTAGGAGAGCCGACAATCGACGAAATGGCAGCCAATCCACTTGCCACCTGGTGTAGAACATTATTCGAATCAGCTGGTATAATAGCTGTCAATTGCTTTGTATTCATATCTGGTTGGTTTGGAATAAATTTCAAACTCAAAGGATTAGTAAGCTTCCTGTTTCAAAGTTCATTTTTCTATATAGGCACAACTGTTATATTAGTAATGGTTGGAATATGCGATTTAAATAAATTGGTATTAATAAGGATGACGTTTGCAGACAATTGGTATATAATGTCTTACGTGCTTCTCCTGATATTCTCTCCTGTACTCAACGCCTATATAAAGACAGCATCACGCAACAGCTACCGCTTATTACTTGTCCTGTTTTGGGGCTTTGCATTAACATATGGCTTCCGTCCTGTCAGCACATTCAACGAGGGATATTCCCCGATATTCTTCTTCGGATTGTATCTATTAGTAAGATATATTAGAATATACAAACCCAGACTTACAACTTTCCCTATATATGCTGATTTGTTGATATATGTTTTGTGTACGATATTAACGGCGCTTACGTGGTGTTGCTTTAGAATTAATTGCTTTATTTATCTCAATCCTGTTGTAATAATTTCTTCTATTTACTTCTGCTTGATATTCACCAAGTTTGAGTTCAAGAACAAGGTTGTCAATTGGTTTGCCGCAAGCTCTTTTGCTGCTTATTTACTACATACATCTCCATGTTTGCAAGACAGCTATCAGACCTTTTTCAAGACCCTGTGGTGTACAAATCCAACAGTATTGTTTTGGACAAAAGCTATCTTGGCTATTGTTGCAATCATGATTGTTGCTGTTGTTCTCGACCAATTGCGTATAAGAGTGTACAGATTGGCATGTTAATGGTCTTATTTTCAAAGGAGTAACATGCTAAGGAGCAATAAGACTCTACTTATTTAGTCATTTTCAGTCATTAGTCATTTTCGATTTTGAAAGTGTGAAATTATGCCTATATAATTATTATAATTATATAGAGATCGTGACATGATATTTTTTTTGAAAATGACTAAATGACTAATGACTGAAAATGACTGAATTTTGGTTCAT